>Ga0172376_10000234_pt1 | contig 70540 bp, 59 predicted proteins | sample Lak35m_FD_121114 | JGI IMG/M metagenome (GOLD analysis project Ga0172376, IMG submission 121114) | Freshwater microbial communities from Kabuno Bay, South-Kivu, Congo - kab_092012_35m | ecosystem: Environmental > Aquatic > Freshwater > Lake | place: Democratic Republic of the Congo: South-Kivu... | reverse complement strand
GATGGAGGCTTCAATGTGAGCTGCAATTACTTCTCCAGTGATTAAGCGGCCTCCGCCAATGTTTTCACCATAATTTAGAATATCTCTCAGTTTACATTCAAAATTGATTGGAGATTCGCCAATTATTGGGGCCTTTATTTTAGAGGATTGTAATGGAGTTAAACCTGCAAAAGCGAATTCATCTTGGCCATAGGGTAATTCAGTTGATGCAAGATTTACTTTTTCAACAATTTGTTCACTGCAAATGGAAACGGTAAATTCTCTCTCCCGCTCTATATTGATTACAGTGTCCTTTTTAGCTCCAGTGCTTGTTCTGATCATTGGACAAAAAGCCAAAATCATAGGTGAGGCACAAACGGCTGTAAAAAATGAAAAGGGAGCTAAATTGAAGGATCCATCTAGATTCCTTGTTCCAACTACCGCAATTGGTCTGGGCAATACGGAGCCAATTAATATTTTATAGTTTTCCTGGAAAGAATGATCATCGGGTTGTAATAACTTCTTCATTTTTTCATCCAACTTTTCCAATAGTTTTGATCTTCATTTTTCATAAACCAATCGCTCATTTGTAGTGGATTTTTTGTATCAACCATAACTGCGAATTCATCCGTATGTGTTTTGCTCTCTGCATTTTTAAATGCATTTGGATGGGGGCCGTGGTGAATACCTTGTGGGTGAAAGGTAATAGATCCTGGGCCTACATTATCTCTGCTGAAAAAAGAGCCTTGGTGGTAAAATAGAACTTCATCAAAATCGATATTGGAGTGATAAAAAGGGACCTTTAATACTTTATGCTTGCTGTCCTCTAGTGGTCTTTCAACAAAGCTACAGATAACTAAGTTTTTGGCGACAAATGTCGTGTGAGCGCTAGGCGGCATATGATATTTATGACTCATAATAGGACAGAAGTCATAAATAGATAATTTGTAAACATATAGGGAGCCCTTCCATCCTGCTACATCAAGTGGATTGAATGGATAGGTGACGGTGGTAATACTATTAAGTCTTTTTATTAAAACTTTATATTCATTACAATTTATCTCGCTTCCTTTTGCTGCATTTGGAATTTTTATTGCCGTTTGGTCATAGAGTGCATTGGGGCCAAGCATTCCTCTTTCTGGTTGCTCAAATTCACTTTTCGATAGGACACGTAAAATTTTAATTTTTGAATTTATAAAAGGTTTATAAGTCGTCCCTCGAGGAATGACTATATAATCACCATTTTTGCATTCTAGATGTCCAAAAGACGTTTCGAGTTTAAAGTTCCCTTCATGGACAAACCAAAGCTCATCTTCATCAGCATTCCGAAAATAATAATTAGGACTTTTGGTAAAAGTACCAAGGTAAATAGAGACATCTTGGTTAAAAAGAATTGGAAAGAATTCTTCGAGATTATGACTCTTGTCAAATGAAAGGGGGAGATATCTTGGTTTCAGCTCGCCTTCTATATTAGTCCACCCTACTGGAGGATTTTCGTGGTATAGGTGAGCCACGCGCCCAAAGAATCCATTTCTTCCATGCTCTTCTTCAAACAAACCATCTGGTATTGCTACATGGGCCTGCTTGGTAATGACTCCACTTTGATGAAAATTTTCCATAATGATCCTGTTTTAATCTTAAAAGTAATTTTTCAGAGTACCAATTTTTTCTACAGTTAGTTCTATTACATCACCTTTACGAGGATATGAATCGGTTTCCAGGCCACAGCCAGTCCCAACTGTTCCAGTTCCAATGACATCTCCAGCTACGAGCCACTCTTCACTAGAGGTAAACTCAATCATGGACTCAATTGAATGGTAGAGATCTCCCAAAAAGCCATGAGACTTCTTTTCACCGTTTATAAAAGCACTCATCTCAAGATTTGGTATTTTTGATTCAAATTCATCGAGAGTAACAATGATTGGACCCAGAATAGTACAAAAATCCTTCCCTTTGGACGGACCTAACCTAACGGCCATTTCCTTTCTTTGAATATCTCGAGCTGAAATATCATTCAAAATACTGATGCCTAAAATATGATCACAAGCTTTGCTCTTTGATATATTTTTTCCATCCCTTCCAATTATAATGCCAATTTCTAATTCATAGTCGAGTACATTTGAGTAGGACGGCCAAATTACTTTCTCATTAGGGCCTATAAAACTATTGGGATTGCCCTTGTAATATACCGGCATTTCATACCATTCTTGAGGAATTGGCTCCTTTCTTTTTGCGAATCCCTTTGCAACGTGTTCTTCGAAGGCATAAAAATCTCGGTATGTTCCTATTTTGTCCAAAGGGCAGCATAAAGTTACATCACTAAATTTTAGAATGGAGTTTTTAAGGAAATAATCTTTACTGAGTAAAAAATCCTTAATTGAAATTGCCTCTTTGAAAGTATCTAAGGGTGATTCGACTTTTTGAAGAAGGTCAAACAAGCTGAGCGGACATTTGTATGCTCCCCTTATCTCGGGTGAGTAATAATTTTTGTACCTGTAATAATCAATAAAGCATTCTTGAACATTAAGAATATTACCATCCTCTAATATAAGTCCGGTTCTTTTTGTTTTAAATTGGTCCGCATTTATAAAGAAAGTACAAATCTTCATTAAATTCCTTTTTGCTTAAAAAAACGAGGCCAAATTCTTTCAAAAGCTTGTTTAAAATGATTCATTTCAGATTCAGTACCAATTGAAATCCTTATAAAATTCGGTAGGTCATTTTTTATAAGCGGTCTTAGTATGACTCCTTCATTGAGAAAGAGTTCATATAAATTTTTGGTATTTTCCAAAGATCCAGTTTTGAAAGTTAGAAAATTTGTACTTGAGGGAATGTATTGAACATTTTTCTTATTAAAGAAATCAGATAGCTTTAAAATTTCCTTTTTGTTGTTTTCAAGGGTTAACCTCAAATGTTCAGTATCCTCCAATGCTCCGACTCCAGCGGCAAGGGCGAGGGAGTTAGGCTCAAATGGTAATTTAACCTTTTTAATATTGGTGATCAGGTCTTCGTGAGCAAACCCGTATCCAATCCGTATACCTGCTAAACCATAGGCCTTAGAAAAAGTTCTAAGAGTAATGACATTGTCGTATCTATAATCCATGGAGTCAGGATAGTCTTTGGTACCAATTGCAAATTCGAAATAAGCTTCATCCAGCAAAACCAAAACATGCTCTGGAACTTTTGACATTAAAAAATCAAACTGCGCTTTTGTAATGAATCTTCCCGTAGGATTATTTGGATTGGCGATGTAAATAATCTTCGTCTTGGAGGTAATAGAGTTTGCTATTTTCTCAATATCGTATTGGTAATCCTCTGTGAGAGAGACAGTCTTAATTTTCGCTCCAACACCTTTTGCCAAGATATAAAAACCGACAAAAGATCCCTCAGAAGTAAGGACCTCTTCATCTACTCCAAGAAAGGCCCTTACAATGCAAGACATAATGCCCTCAGAACCGTTTCCAAACACAATATTTTCTGGTTTTAACTTGAATCGAGCAGCTAAGAGGTCGGTTAAAACCCTAGCATGCATGTCGGGATATCTGTGGGTATTGTCTATAGAATTTCTAATGGATTGAAGCGCTTTAGGTGAAGGGCCAAGGGGGTTTTCATTTGAAGCCAGTTTGCTTATTTTTTTTAATCCTTTCTCTTTGGCCAGTTCTTCAATGGGCTTACCTGATTGATAGGTTTCTAGATTCCTAATATAGGGAGGGACAAGTTGTTTCCTGTCTATGGTCATAATCATTCCTTTTGGCAGGTTAGAATAGCATGTATAATAAATGCCTGTCATACCTGAGCTTCATTAGGAAGTATAAATGCGACATGGCGCACCAACATATCATTATGGCCAATTTACAAATGAACATTTGCAACTGATTCGACCTGGAATCAAATTGTATAACCAAAAATTCTATTGGGAATGCCATGAATGTTTGGAAGAACTTTGGTTAGCGGATAAAGGTGATAACGCAAGGTATGTGTACTGGGCGATAATTCAAGTTGCGGCGGCGATGATACACGTTAGAGATGAAAAAATCTTAGGCGCTCAGGGAATGATAGCCAAGGCCAAAGAAAAAATAGAAAAGTGCCAAAAATTAAATGTAGAAACAGAGTTGTTGAAAAAATATTTAGATTGGGAAAATTTTAAAATAATGGTCTTTGAAATACCTAACGAGGGTGAGTTAAGAGATTTTAAGATGTTGTATGATTTTAAATTTACGCCAGAGCCAGATCAATGGGAAGTTGAATGTTAGCTAGAATTTTTTGGTCCATAAAGACTATATTTACTGATTGGAGAGTTTTCTTACTTTCCTTATTACCATTTTCAATTGGCGCCTTTATCTATGTTTATTTTGGTCATTTGATTTTCACAATTTTTCAATCTTATCTTCAAGGTCTTGTGACGACGTGGATAGGACAAGGGTATTTTGCAAGTGTATTTAATGCTTTGATAGTCTTTATCCTCACAATTCTAACAGTTTTATTTGTTGGTTGGACCTTTACATTTTGCCTATCTGTAATTGCAACTCCTTTCAATCTATTTTTAGGAAAAGTATTATTTAAGAAGCTGCATCCTCTTGAAAAAATCGCAGATGAGGGGAGTTTATGGGATACAGTTAAGGGAGAGATTAAAAAATTTATCCTAATCATTTTAATGACCTTGATAGGATTTTTAAGTTCTTTTATACCCTTTGGGTTTTTAATTTCAATTCCAGTATCCAGTTTTTTGGTAATATTTAATTTTTCGGATTATTTTTGGTCAGCAGAAAATCTTAATACATCAAAATCACTCAAGAGAATAAAAGAAAATTTTCTTACTTTCATGTTCTCTGGTGTTATTTTCTTCCTGGTGCTGGCGATACCATTGGTAAATGTGTTTTTTCATTCTTTGGCAGTCATTTATTTTGCAAAGGTAAATTCAGAGATGAAATTGAAGGAAGTACCAAACAATGGATAAGAAGGAGGAAACTCTTCTAATTCATGCACCTCTTCGGCGAGAGGAAGTGGTAACATTATTTCCTGTTATTCAAAATTTGAAGATGGGCGGTTTTTCTAATGTAATTTTGGCAATTCACGAGTGTAATAAGTTTTTAGTAGAGTACTTAGATTTCGAGCAGGAGTTTTTTGTTTTACCTAAAGACTATGCCGATTTCCTTGATGCACATAAAGTGGCTGCACTATTTAAGAGTAAATATAATTTTGACACTTACTTTGATTTTCAATCGAATTCAATTTCTGCTTTTTTGGGACAAAATTTGGGGATTGTAAATAGATACGGTTTTAAATCTGGATTTTCATCGCTTCTGTCTAAAAAAACTGTGGAAAGAACAAAAAACATTGATGAATCGGCTTTGTTGATTCTTAAAAGCCATGAAATTAGTGAAATAAAATCAAAGATAATGGGGAAGGGTACAAAATTAAAAGTAGATGAAGTTTTTATTAAGAAAGAGGACGTACCAGACTACATATTAATTTATTTAAATGAATTAAAATTTTTAGCTGAAAATGGGGCATTCTTTATTAATTTTTTCAATGAGATTCAGGGGATAAAGTTTCGATTTATTTATGAGGCAAGAGGTGACCTAACTCTTCTCCTTCATGAGATTAAGGAGCTTAATGAAAAATTTAATAAATCAAATCAATATGAATATGGGGAAGTTAAAGATTCTAAGTTTGTGATAGATCAAATTATTAACTCAAAAGGAGTGATAAGTGATCAAGAATGGCCAAGCCTTGTCGCAAACTACTATGGAGTAAATGCGATTAGCCTAAATAGTGAGCTATTTATAAATCCATCCATGTTTGTGTCTAACTATATTCCTTTTAAAATTACTCCTAGTGTTGACAAGATTTTGTCACGTGACGGTGAGATTTTAATTCAATCCTTTATTGATATGCTTCATAAAAATTTTTCAATTTAAAAAAAAGGGGGACACATCTGTGTCCCCCCATTTCTTCTAATTGTACTATTTTACAATTATTTTAATTTCTTATTTTTTGAAAAAGTTCTTACAAGATCGGTGTAGTGAGAACGTTTTGGAGCAATACCGATGAAAGATTTAAATTTCTCTCTTTCTTTGATTAGAACTTTTGCAAGTAAGTCATACTGTTCTTTTGCTGATTCTGATTGAACAGAAGCAGTAAATGTACGAGCAAGCTTCCCTACAATAGTAGTTTCTGGTTCTTTTCTATACATATTGTGCCCGCCGCGACCGCTATTGCGATCAACTTCGCTGCTGTTCCAAGATGCTAGAATTCTTTTAAGTTCCTCAGTTCTTTCTGCAGCACTTACTCCAGAAGCAAGAGTTCCTTTCCCATTAGCTACTTGGTCAAAATAAGACACTAGATCTTCAACTCTTGAGCTTGAGCCAAGTTTGATTTCTCTTGTATCTAGAACTGTATCATTATGCTTCAATGAAACAACAGCAACAGCTTCACCAGTAATTAATTCTAGTGGATCAAGTCCAGTGTAAGATAGAAGAATGCGTTGAACTGCGCCAGCGCCTAATTGACCAGCAACTTCAGTATAAGTTCTTCCTTTAAGTTTTAGCTCAGCAGAAACAACCCCTGGAGTAGCAACTGTTGCTAGGTTTTCAGCATCAATTGTAATCTGACCAGCTCCCTTAAGGATGTTGAGTGATCCACCTTGACCTCTGATTTCAACAAGGCGGTTAACAACTTGTCCAAATGTGTCACGTATACCGTTAACATTTAAAGTAATTTGAGCTGTCTCTCTTGGTGAAAGTCTTGGATCGATTTGACCAATTGTTTCTGTTTGGATTTGTGATCCAGTTAGAGCTCCAATTTGGTAGTTAGTTAGAACTTGACCATTTTGAACGTTACCAGAAACTGAAACGTTTAAACCAGTTCCACGTCCGCCAGCATTAACAACTTTGAAAAGAACTGAGAAGTTCTCACCTGGTTGAATAATGCCATCGTTGTCAGCACCGATTACGTCGACAAGATCGATACTTATTTTAGGGTTGTTAGCATAGTCATCAAATACAGAGTTGAAATCACCACGGTATGACGACTCAAAAGATCCTCTGTAAGATGCTTTTGAACTCTCTTTAAATTTTACGTCAAAAGCTTTTGCCAATCCTTTCGTTTGAGCAATACGTTTTCCAATTTGTGTTCCAAGTGCTTCACCAACAAGCTGTCCTTGGTCGATATTTTGTTGAAAGTTTACTGAAAAGTAAAAACTAACATAATATTGGTAAGTTTTAACAAATGAGTCTCTAAAAATTTCTACAAGTCTTTTTCCTGTTGAAGGGTCAATTGCTGGATCGGCTACATAGCGATCATAAGCAATTACGTTTTGATCTCCAGATCTTTTTGTCCAAGTTTCCAAAGCAGCTGGACCTTCGTCCCAAAAACGAGTTTCAAATCTGTAAGTACCATCAGAAAACCAGTAGTAGAAAGGAGATCTATTTTCTCTTTCTCTTAGGATTGTTCCATTAAAGCTTCCATAAATTGGAAGATCGCCTAAATTTGAATCTTCTTTTAATATCTGTTCAACAGTTGGGATGCTGCCAACGTACTTGGCGTATGCATTGCTTTCACCTTCGTAAGAAGTACCTGGAATTAGAATTTCTTTTGAAGGAAATTTTCCGGTGTTTACAGCAGCATGAAAGCGATTTCGTGCTTCTTGTTGGCCACGAACTGATCCATCTTTGCTACCTTGAGCTTGTCCAGCTTGAATACCGCGAGCAAGGTAACCATCTAGTGTATTAACAGCGCGAGCGCCTTCGTCCATTACCTGTGAATTATTTTGGAAAGCATTTACGGCCTTATAAAGACCCCATGAATATCCACGCAAATAACCTTCTAATTTACCTTCTTGGCCACCAAATCTAGAAGCAAATGATTTTGCAGAATCGTGGGCGGTATCACATGCCTTGTAAGTTTCTAAATTTGCATACTGGTCGCAAATTTTATATTGAGATGGTTCTTGATAAATAAAATTATAATCAACACGAGGACCATCATAACCAACTGCAAATACTGATGGAGCTTGGACCATTAACAGGGCCAATGCCACACCATTTTTCAAATTAAGCTTTCCCATAGTATCTCCTTTCTTATTGGGGCCTTTGTATAAAATGTAGCCAACCCTATCATGCAATTCGATAAATCTAGATGGATTTTTCCTAACCTTGAAAAAATTCCAAAGGTTGGGAATAAATTTGCCCACAGATGATAGAGTTTGCTTCCTTACAAACGGTGAGCCTGTTAGCAAAATCCTTGCCAGGAAAATTAGTGAAAAAATGATTAAATTGGTGTCCTTTTGACCACAACCCATTGAAACTTTGACGTTGCGTGGTGCTTTTTGGCCCCAAAATTCTCTTACTAGTGCTATTTAGGCCAATCGTTTTCAATAGTTAACATATTGAAAATACATTAAGTCTTTTAGAGAAAATAAATTAAGTAATTGAAATTACTTGGATGTAAATTGCTTAATTGACTCCTCAATTGATGCCAATTTTTGTAATTGATCCTTATGATTAAATTTAACTTCTGCCACAACCTCTTCTGGTGCATTGGCCATAAACTGTTGATTGGTTAATTTTTTATCATATTTTTCAAACTCTTTTTTAGTTTTCTCTAAATCCTTTTTTAATCGATTAACCTGTTCCTCAATTATTTCCATGCTCTCAATAAGTAAAAATACTTGGGAGTGGCCAAGAGATTGTGTCACCGCTCTTTGGGGTTTTTGAGTCGATACGCTATCGACATCAACCTTATTAAGGTGGACTCTGGCCATCTCAAACAAATTGAGGGAATTTTCTTTATAATAGGAGCTCAAATTAGGATCTTGGGTATAGACCTCAATTTTGGCTTCATCTTTTGGTTTTAAATTAATCGTCGACCTTAAATACCGAATACTCGTGACCGTTTCAATAAATTTATTCATTTGAATTCGGTCTTGTTCCCAATTCCATTTTCTGGTTGTAGGATATTTTTGAATTATGAGTAGATCTTCTTTTTCTTCCTTTAAATAACTCCAAATTTCTTCGGTAATATAAGGAGTAATTGGATGCATCAGTTTAACCATTTCCCTAAAAATATTTTTTAGTACACTAGCTCTTTGGGCGGATTTGGAGTGATCCGTTGAGTTTAAAATTGGTTTAGATAATTCAATAAACCAGGAGCAATACTTATCGTAAACGAAAGAGTATATTTGTGCACAAGCATCATCAAAGCGGTATTCGTTAAGAGATTTATTAACTTCTGTAACCGTTTCGCTGAACTCAGAAAGAATCCATTTTTCATGATGATCAAGACCTTGTTCTGAAAATGAAATGGATGCCTTTTCTAAATGGGGCTGTATGAAACGAAAAGCATTCCATACCTTATTAACAAAGTTTCGATATCCTTCAATTCTCTCAGGGTCTAAATTCAGATTTCGGTTATAACCGCTTCCTGCAGCAAGGGTAAATCTTAAAGCGTCTGCACCGTATTTTGCAATCATTTCAAGTGGATCAATTCCATTGCCTAAAGATTTAGACATTTTTCTTCCCATTTTATCTCTGACGATGGCGTGGACATAAACGTGATGAAATGGGACCTTGTCAGTAAAATGAAGTGAGAACATCATCATTCGAGCAACCCAGAAAAAGATGATGTCATAACCAGTAACTAATACTGAACCAGGAAAAAAGTTGTTATAAGATTTATTATCCATCCTATTTTGGTTTGGCCAACCTAAGGTTGTAAGAGGCCATAAGCCAGAAGAAAACCAAGTGTCTAATACATCTTCATCTTGTGATATTTTTTCGGAATAACATTTTTCACAACGAATCGAAGCTTGAATTTCTTTTTCGGAAGCCCATTCGTGTCCACATGATCCACAATAAAATACAGGGATTCTGTGGCCCCACCAAAGCTGTCTGGAAATACACCAGTCTTTAGGCTCTTTCATCCATGAAAAAAAAGTATTTTCCCACTGTTTAGGCCAAAACCTAGTTTTATCTTCGACGACCGCATCGTAGCTTCTTTTTGCAATATCTTTTACGTTTAAAAACCATTGCTTTGAGACCATTGGCTCAATGACAACTTTTGAGCGATCTCCATGGCCTACCATGTGAACATGATCCTTTGTACCAAGGAGACAGCCTAATTCATCCAATTTCTTAGTCACTAGTGTTCGGGCCTTTTTACAGGGGAGCCCGGCAAATTCGCCTGCATGGTTATTTAAAGTACCATCCTTATTTAGAATATTAATAATTGGTAGTTTGTGTCGTTTACCAATTTCAAAATCATTGAAATCATGGCCCGGAGTGACTTTTAAGCATCCGGTACCAAACTCTTTATCAACGTGTTCGTCAGCAATAATTGGTATTTCTCGATTTGCGATAGGTATTATTGCCATTTTCCCAATTAAATGTTTGTACCTTTCATCATCTGGATGAACACATACTGCTGTATCACCAAACATTGTTTCTGGGCGAGTTGTAGCAATATGAAATTCTTCATTACTTCCTTTGATAGAATATTTTACGGTGTAGAGCGCACCTTTTGTTTCAATGTGCTCAACCTCTGCATCGGAGATTGCCGATTGAAGTTCAGGGTCCCAATTAATAATATACTCCCCTCTATAAATAAGGCCCTTTTTATAAAGTTCAACAAAGGCATAATTAACTGCTTCATTTGAAGCGGGATCCATTGTAAACACAAATTCGTCCCAGTCAGGGCTGGCCCCAATCGCCTTTTGTTGTTTATTGATGATATTGCCAAATGCTTCTTTCCATTCCCAAATTTTCTTAACAAAATCTTGGCGACCAATCTGATGCCTTGTTTTCTTTTCTTTTTCCCAAACAAGCTTTTCAACAACAGCTTGTGTTGCAATTCCAGCGTGGTCAGTCCCGGGAAGATAAATTGTCTTATCGCCAAGCATCCTGTGAAATCTAATTAGGGCATCTTGCGTGGTAATGTCGAGGGCATGTCCCATGTGGAGTTGCCCCGTAACATTGGGTGGAGGCATTAATATCGAAAAAGATTTCCCAGTGGTTGATTCACGGGGTTTAAAGTATTTCCCCTGTTCCCAAATTTTGTACCATTTCTCTTCGGCAATATTGCTTTCATAAGTTTTTGGCAATTCGTTATTATTATCAGTTTTTATTTCCATAAGATTTCCCAAAGATAAGCTTTTTTTAATTTAAAATAAAATCACAGATAAGATTAACATCTTCTATTTTAAACTTTTTTTGTTCACCTAATTTCAAATTTTTAATTGAAATCACGTTATTGGAAATTTCATCATCTCCAATGATGGAAACGCATTTAGCTCCTCTCTTTTCAGCTAATTGAAATATTTTATTAAATTTTAAAGGCTCAAAGCAGCTGATGCATTTAATGTTCATTTTCCTTAGTTGGCTTGCTATTTTCTGAGCAATAGGGAAGCCTGATTCCGATTGAAATGTTACAAGTAAGTCAATTTCAGGTTTTTCAAAATTAGGTAATAAATTGTGGGTTTCTAAAAAATCGCGCAAAGTTACGTCACCCATGCCAAAGCCAACACCAGGAACAGGTTTTTCACCAAAAATTTCTAGGAGTTTGTCATAGGCTCCGCCACCAGAAAGAGCTCTTCGATTATCAGGGTGTTTATCAAAGATTTCAAAGACTATTCCAGTGTAATAATCAAAACCGCGTACTATGGTTGGATCATAAATTAGATATTCATTTAATTTGAGATCATTACAGTTTTGCAAAAAATTACGAAGGTTCCAAACATTATTTAATTCAGGATGTGAGGTACAGAATTTTTCCAACTTATCAAATTGATCAATAGAGAGGTAAGCTTCAAAGATAGTCTTTTGATCCTTAGTTAAACCAATATCGCTCAATTGCTTTTCACAATCTTCTTTTTTAAATTTCTTATATCGATCTAAAAGTTTATACAAAGAGTGAGAAGATTGATCGTTCAATTTTAAAACGGTTTTAAAGAGCGCATCTACGAATGCCCGGTGATTAATAAGGATGCAAAAATGACGGTGGTCGGCACCAAACGAGTTGAGCAAACTAATCGCAAATTGAAATAATTCAATTTCAGCAAATCCTTCTTTTCCCCCAAAAATATCTACATTTAATTGCCAATGTTCCCTGAGACGACCGCGTTGAGGTTTTTCATAACGCATAAGATTTGGAATTGAATACCATCTAATCGGCTTGGGAATTTCATTATGAACTTGGGAAATCATTCTTGCCAGGGTGGGGGTCATTTCTGGCCTTATGGCAACTTCTCTATCGCCCCTATCTTTAAAGCTGTAAATTTGTTCGTTGATGATTTCTTCACCAGATTTGGCCCGATACAATTCAACTTCTTCTAGCAATGGACCATCATAGGGTTCAAACCCATATAGTTCTGCAGTATGGTGCATTTTATTGAAGAGGTAATTAAGGATTCTTTTTTGAGCGGGGAAGAAATCCCGAGTTCCGCGGTAGGCTATTTTGCTAAGCGTCATTTTCAATCTCCACGATAGAAATGTTTACCATATTTGCTATGCTGCTGCACACTCAAGATTAGACTTTTATGTTAAAATTCAATCAATTTGTTAGTTTTTTAAGGCAAAAAATGGTCACACAAAACAACTCAGAAAACTTCACTCATGTTCTTATATCTAGTTTGGTAGCCTGGGTGCCGCTACCAGCCGATGTCTTTCTTCTTATTAATGGAAAATATGTAAAGTATCGCAATGTGGGAGATGAATTAGAAGCTGATAAAATAAATTTATTTCTCGCGAAAGATTTGAAAACAATATTTGTCAGGAGTGCCGATTTTGAAAAGTTTGGTGAACTATTTTCACGAAAACGCCAGGAATCAATAGAAGAGAAGGTTAAAGAGGTAGGAGAACCTGCTCGTAAAGTAATAGAGAAACAAATTGAATTAAGAGACAAGCTATTTGATGTTTTTTCTGAGCAAGAACTTTCTTCAGCAAATGTTAATATGCTCAAATCAATGTCTAAAAATTTTTTGGATGAGTTAACTACAAAACCAAATATTGCCCAATTAGTAGATAAGTTACAAATTTTAGGTGAAATTGCTGTTGATCATGCATTAAACGTTGGAAATATTGCTGTATTTTTAGCGATGGTAAAAGGGATGGGCGACAAGGATTTTTTAGAGTCCTTATATTTAGCAAGTATATTACATGATATTGGAAAAGCGAAAATACCACCAAATGTTCTAGAAAACCCTAAAAGTCATGCTTACATGACAGCAATTCAAGATCATCCGACAAAGTCGGCTTCTATTCTTAGAAAAATAAAAGGAATACCTGACACAGTCTTTGAGGCCGTTGAAGGTCACCATGAGAATTTTAATGGTAGAGGATATCCAAAAAATCTAAGCGGAGATGGTATTTCAATAATGGCAAAAATTCTAAGCGTGGCCAATGTATATGACAATATTTTGATCGAAAATAAACTTAAGCCCAAAGATGAAGCACATAAATTGGCAATTAAATATGTTGAATATGATAGAGGAAAGCAATTTGATCCTCAGATCTTGCCTCGAATAATTACAGGTCTCAAGCTCGCATTCGGAAACTACTATAAATAATAAAAACTAAATTGACTCCATCCAGTCATTTACAGGCTTAGGTAAATTAGCCGGGGGCACATAGTTAGGATCGGGAGCGGGATCTATCGCTGCTTTTGGTTGATTTAGATCGTTAGGCTTATCTTTGGGGACCCAACCTTTTATATCTTCTGATGGGGATGAGGAATTTTGTTTTGAAATATTTTCATCAGGATATTTTGGAAGAGCAGCTTTTTCCTCAATCCACTTGAAAGATTTGAGATTGCTAAACTTGGACGGGCGTATATCTATATTTTTGTCAAAGCGACTGTTTTGAACCATTACAAGGAGATATTGGCTGATAACCCTAAGTGTTTCTAGGTGTATATTCTTAATCATCGATTCAAACTCAATTTCGTCAGCTCCTTCAAAAAATACTAACCAAGGAACGACCATGTTTAACTTCCTTTTCCAAATAGGAAAGTTTTTGTCGGATCCCTGCTCACCAGCTTTATAAACTCTTAGAAAGTTCAAATTAGACGGATCGGTTAAAAGATATTTGGCATCTGAAATTAGTGCACTTATTACCCAATAGGAAAATGTATGTATCTTTTTCTTGTTTTTTAACTCCTCTGCCTTTTTTGTGCATTCCTGTATAAGTGCTAAGTTTACATTTGCTTTCTCAATAGGAGCATTTTTGTATTTTTTTAAAATACCTTTATAAATTTCGGTCTTAATAGTGAAATGGAGTTCATCTTTGTTAAGTAAAGAGGCAAAGGGATCCATCTTTGAAATAGATTTTTGGAATAGACTTATTTCTTCGTCACTTTCAGATTTTCTCTGGAGAAAATCAACCATTAGTTTGAATTCAGTAGGGCCATTAAAGATTGGAGTAATGAATTTTTTACTGCTTGCAAAAGTTTCATTTTTTAAAAACGAAATGACTATAAAAATAAGAAGATAAATTTTTATTCTACTCATTGCTTTTTATCCACATTGTCAGATTTTCCTTGCTCAGAAGATTTAGAGTCGCTACCTGGGTTCGTCTTATCTTCAGCATTTATCTCGGTATTTCTATCTTTGAATGGGTCATCAGCAATGCTCGAAGGAGGGTTATTTAAAGAGTCATCAAATATATTATTTGTCCCATCTAATAGATAAAAATTTCCTTGCAGAAAAGTTACGAGGCGCCCATCAATATTGAGTACATTTGTTGCAGAAACGAGATCACTAACTAATTTTTTAGATTTATCTCCAAGTGATAAAGAATAAACTTCTGAATGACTTTGATTTGAACTTTTGTCTTGGAAAAAAGCAAAATAAATTGTTCCTGGTTTGTAGTCGCATACAATTTTTCCAAAAAGAAGCCCAGGCTCATCCAAAATAATTTTTGCTTGATCAAAGAAAAGTCGCTCTTTAGTTATGTAGTATATGGTTGTTTTTCCATCCTTGCCACTTGGATGGGTGGAGGAGACGAAAAGCCCCTCATCGTTGCTGCAGAAATCAAAACCTGCCTGTCCATCAACAGGTTTGTACCACGGCTTTATGAGTTTTGTTTTCCTATCAAATTCTAAAATTGCTTGGGTACCTTCCTCGTTTATGTCGGTATAGAGAACAGTTTCCTTGCTGGACATGTAGACATGCGGGATAAAATAGGGACTGAATATATTTTTTATTTTGATGCCAAACTTAATTGTTTCATTAGAAATATCAAAAAAAGAAATTTCTTTGGTATTAAAATCATAGATGGAAAACCATGTATCACTTAGGTGCAATTGAGGACGTTGACCTTTACCCATTAGTTTTAAATCTGTACCATCAAAGTTCATGATATAAATTTTATTTTGGCTGCGAATATTAAAAGTTGTAAAGAAGTTGGTTTTCTCCTCTATTATAATTTTTTTCCTAGCCGGAGAAGCATAAATTGTAAATTGGGTGCCTGGAGATGTCTGAAGAAGTTCTGTTACTTTATAATTTGTTGAGTAAAGAAGGGCGCCACTTCTCCTTTGGTAAATTGAAAACTTCCCATCATTAGATAAAAATCTAAGATTGGATATCTCTTGTTTGGTTATAATCTTTTTTAACTTTGACAAGGCTGCAAAGCAATTTGTTGTCAGAAGAATTGAAAAAATTAAAATGTATTTATCTAATCCCATAAAGAGCCCATAGTTTCGTTGGATGAAGTAGCTGATAGGAGCTGAGTGAATTGAAAACGTAGCTCCATAAAACATATCTTGGTAAATGGAGATCATCGATTGCTGTTCTAAGTGAAAGATAGGCATTTTTCCCTTCACCAGTAACTCCATCTAGAATAAATGGGACAGGACGACATTCATTCATTGTTGCTCGAGAGAAAATGTGAGGGTAAATATCTTCTATGCATCCAATTCCGTGAACAATAGGTTTTTTCCCGTTAAAGAAAACTTTAAGTTCGGTAAGATTATTTATTTTTTTATGACTAATTCCAAGTGTCTCACTTATAACTTCTGATGCAGAAAATTTTGCATTTCCAAATGTACTAGGAAAATATTCGAAAGTTGGTGTGCCAATATATTTAATATTCTTAATAACATTTCTGTTATAGATAATTTCTTTTTCGCAAGCTTGCGAGTTGCAATTTCCCGGATCATAAACGATAAAACATCCATCTTTAAACTCAAGTAATGTTGGTTTGTATTTTGATTTTTCAATTATTTTACAAACGAGGTTGGATGGTGCACCTAACATTTTATAAAGTATTTTTGAAAGTACATTTGTCTCTGCAATATCTATATCCTTACTTTCTCCTGGGATGTATTCGCGACAAACTTCCTGCCCCTCAAACTTATCGGGATAGCACATTTTTAGCGGCCAAGCACTTTCATTGCCAAAATCGATTTGCATTTTTGCAAATTGATAAGTTGAAGTTAAATTACATTTATTAACATCAACTTTGTCCTTTTTATCCTGAGTGTGCATTATTATTCTTGAGATATTTACAATCGCTTCATTGGTCACGAGACCGGGGCAATCTTTATAGTCCGTTTTTAAATTGCTCAAATTTAAGGCAAGTGAAGTTTGGTCGCAGCTTGGTTTTGGAATTACAGATGGAAATGTTTTGGCACCTAAGAAAAGGCAGGTATCAGGTTGTTTAATAAACTTATTTTGACATAGGGGTATGTTTTTAGCTTCAGCTTGTTTTCCAAACAACACTGTGCATAAGTGGTACATCTTGTAATGCGGTTCTTCTCCATTTGCAACTTTGTTCCAGATAGAGTCATCTGTGTAGGGTGCGCAAAATTCTGGATAATTCTCGAGGTTTGGGCATAGATTTCTTAAAAACGATTTTTGAAAAGGGTTTAGCTTTTCACTGTAAAAATCATTTAAACGTATAACTGAGCGTAATTTTTTAATTTGTTCAAAGTCGGTTTCAGATGCATTCTGTATTTCATTTTGTGCAATTCTTGCTTGGTTGGATAGCTCATTTATTTGGCATAAAAAAGGCAAATAGTCGTTATCCTTCCAATTTTTAAATATGACCTGGCAATCAGTTTTATTTTTTGGCGCTTGAAAATTTAAATTTTTTAAGGTTCTTTGGACATTTTCATTATCAAATAAAACGGATGCTTGTTTTAATGAGTAGCAACTTGATTTGAACATTTGATTTGCAAAATCTTGAGAAAGTACCAAAGCAGAAAAAACCTCGTCATTTTTAGACAGCTTGTAGCGGATTGCAATTTTACTTATGGGGCCTTTCGGGCCTTTAAGTAAGTTATTAATGAGCAATGAATAAACACTGCATTCACCTTTCTCAGTTAAATTCAAATAATTCCAATCGCTGAAAAAGAGAACAGATCTAAGGTAGAGTGGATCAAACTTTACCTCCTGTATTCCTTTTACATCCTCAAGATTTTTACTATTCTTGGAAACCTCTAGCTCAAGACGAGTTAAATGCTCTCTATGGTTAACCAATAATTTTTCCAGGGAGTCTAATATTCCAGGAATTCCTGCAGAGGCATCAGAAATATAAAAACTAAGGAAAATGAGTAGTGTAATCGTCCTATTCAAATTAATTTTACAGAGCAGATTTTGCCAATATAGATGCAACATCTTCAATGTCCAAATTCTTGGTGCTCTCAATATGGCCTTTGGCAGAGTTAAAATTTATCATGCAAAATGAACAGGCTGTAGCAAGTTTTTCTTGTGTAACCTGCCCAACTTCTTTAAGACGGTTATTCGCAAGGTGCTCACCTTCAGGGAGTTCGTACCACATATTCCCGCCTCCCATTCCGCAACACAAGGATTTATCTTTTGCTTTGGCCATTTCGTTGAGTTTAACTCCTGGAATGGCTTTTAGAATTTCTCTCGGAGCATTATATTCTCCATGATGTCTGCCTAAATAACATGGATCATGAAAAGTTAAAGACTGAGAAATCGCTTTCTCTGGCTTCAACGATCCACTTCTTACAAGCTCAGCTAACAATTCAGTGTGGTGAACTGTTTGAAATGCACCATCGTCAAATTTTGCATATTCTTTCCCAATGGTATGCAAGCAATGCGGGCAATGAGTCACAACTTTATCAAAGGTGTATTGTTTCATATTCGCAATATTTTCAATGGCAATTTCATAAAAGCTGTATTCATCACCAAATCGTCTAATTGGGTCACCATTACATTTTTCAGTTTTTCCCATGACGGCAAAGCTAACATTGGCTTTTCTCAGGAGTGCAATTGTATCTTTTACAACTTTTTGGTTGGCGGCATCATATGATCCAGCGCAGCCAACATAATAAAGGTAATCAACCTTTTTTCCGGCCTCAATGACTGGCACATCCAAACCTTCAGACCATTTAAAACGATCATCTTGAGCAATTCCCCAAGGATTTCCATTAATTTTAATTTTATTTACTGCATCTGCTGCACTTGGAGGAAGATCCCCTAGGGTAAGGGCCTTATATCTTTTTGCCTCCATGATGATTTGTACATGCTCGATATTTGCGGGACATTCTTCCATGCAAGCGCCGCAAGTTGTACACGCATCGAGCTCATTAGATGCATAGAGGTATTGATCTTCCCAGAAAGAAAAATCTTGGGATCCTTTTTCAATTTCACGAAAGGCTCCATCTCTTGCTTTTGTTATAATTGTTTTAGGATTCAAATTTTTACCAGCACCGTGAGCAGGGCAAGCTTCTGTACATCTCCCGCATTCCACACAAGAAATTAGATCCAAGCGATTTTTAAAGGTCATCTCAGAAAGTTTTCCAAGGCCAAAAGTTTCAGCATTCTCGTTTTCAAAATTCATTGGCTTTAAAATGGCCCCATTTTTTTCTTTCGTAATTAAAGATTGAATTGGAATTGCTACAAAGTGGAAAAATTTTGTGTAGGGAATTAGCGCGACAAAGGCCATGGTGTTAACCATATGGAAAAACCATAATCCTTGGTAAAAAAACGCTAAACTACTTTCTGATAAATTAAATTTTTGAAACAGAAGTGCGAGACCAAAGCCAATTGGAGCCCAAGTTCTCTCGCCCTCAGGCATGCCATTCCCTAAGATTCTCAAACCTTCGATAAAATATCCCACTAAAACAAGCGCAAGTAGGAATACATACATGATTCTTTCTTGATTAGGTTTGGTTGCTGACAGTTTAGACGGTTTTTGAAGGTATCTTCTTTTTCCAGCTAAAAATATACCGGCGATAATCATGATACCGGCAAAATCGGCAAGAAAACTGATTACAATATAGGTTGTGCCCTGGAATATTTTGAAGGGGGTATCGTAGTGGATGGCAACAATATCAGTAGCAATCCAAAGAATGATAAACCCATAGTAAATAAGACCGTGAAAAAAACCAACGCTTGGATCTCTCGAAACCTTGCCTGCAAGGGCAATTGTTTTAATAAAGTTGGTCCAACTTAGATCCTTAAAATTTGTGACTAAACCATTTTGCCCAACCAGAGATCTCCAGCCTTTTCCGCCGGTAATAAAAAGTACCTTCTTGTGAACGCCCAAAAAGAAAAAAGCCAATGCAACAGCGAGAAGTCCATACATTGTTGCCTTCATCCAAAAAGGGATATTCCACAACACTTCTCTCGTCGCTATAACGCTATCATGCATCTCTGACTCCTTAGAAATTAACAGATAAATGATAAGACATATTCGCTAGTTCGTGAATTATTTCTCAGAAATATTGAGGGCTTCTCTTAAATTTTTATTCTCCAAATTTGTTTAAGGAGTATAATATCGATGGTTGAATTAGATTTCATGGTAATGGTTCTTAAATCGGTGTTTATGATTATGTTTGTGCGTCGTGTTGCTTTTGTTATTATCCTTTCTTCATTTTATGGGTGTTCAAGTTTACTTGACGGTTTTTTTGGAAGAGCTTCCAGTCAAAGTACCCAAAATAACAACTTGGAAAAGATTATCCTAATCCAAGTTGCGGGCTTTGCTGATGAGCATTTACCCATTGCTAAATTTGCTAGATCAGAAGTTGAGGCAAGATTAGCTTTGGAAAAGATGGATTGCATTGGGAAAACATGGGCGTTTAATAATTATAAAATTAGGCCAACTGCGAGTGAAAGTTTCTTATCTCAATACATAGGGAGTGGCGATGTAAAGCTCGATTGCCAAGACTTCAATAAATTTCCCTTCTGGGCAAACTATGGCAGGTCGGGTGTTCTGGCAGGGATATTTGAATTTGGCCATGACCCAAGTGAAACTCTTAAAAAAATATATTCATGCAGTGAGGAGGGTAATAAGTTTAAGGATCTAACAATTTCCTGGAAAATGGCAACTGGAGGAGAAGGTAGTAGTTTTTTTTCTGGTTCGGAAAATGTGCCACTTCTTGCCGGAATCCACTATGATAAATCCTGCAGAAAGGAAGGATGTATTTCAGATTTTTCTGAGAACATTAAATTTATTTTTGATAAGTTCTTTTCAAAGCCATTCAGCAATATTTTCATAATTCGAGATTTCGAATACCAGTCTTACCTTGAAAAAAATGATTTTCTCAAGGCAAGGGAACACTTGCTTGCTTTAGATAAAATTGTTGATTTATTAATTAAATATCAAACTCAAAATCCAAATGTTCTCATTTTATTTGCAGGCTCGGGTGCTAAACCAATTAATTTTCCGTTGCAAGGGGAAGCCTGGAAAGAATATGAGAGAAAAGGAAAAGGATTATCCTTAATAAACCAATCCTTAATGGGCACAGTTATGGCGAAAGGCCCACAGTCTAATCGATTTTGTGGCTTGTATGGAGACCTCGACATGGCTCAAAGAGTAATTGAAAAACATAATGCCGGAAGTATTTTTAATTTATTTTAAAACTTAATAAATCATTTTCACTAAAGTAGTAATTTTTTTTACAGTAATCACATCTAATATGAAGGTTTCCTTTAGAGAAAAAACTTTTTCCTTCTTGCTTATAAATTTGGATCAGGGATGGTAAAAATTGCTCCTTGCTACATTTACAATTAAAATTAATTGGTCTTTCAACTAAAAATGTAAAACCAGATTTTTCCATTTCAATTTGAATGTTAGTTGAATCATTTGACTCCAAAATTTTTTCAATCAAGGAATTGTTTAATTTTAGATAATTATCGATCTTTATTGGGTCTATAATTTCGAGTCTATCAATATTTGATTTTGGTACGCGATTTATTAACATTGAACGATGTAAATCTTTGGAAATGATAATTTTTGATTCAAGTTGATAGCTTTTTCTTAAAAACTGGGTACTTAATTCTTCCAAATTCGTTTCATTTATATCGACCACAGATGAGTATGGTTCGGTTTGAAACGGGATATATTTTTTAAGTCGTAATGAACCTGTGACTTCTTTAAAATCCTGACTTAAGTCTTCAGGAGAGAGTAGACTTCGAAATTGCCCCGCTGAATTTGCCTCTAATTTAAAAAGAAATTCTGGAATAATTGAATCGACATATAGACCGAAGGTCTCTTCTTTTTTTAAAAAAACAATCAAGGGTAGTGAGTTAAGAAGCAATGTCTTATAAGTTGATTCAGCAGTGGAAGATATATGACTTTCTTGCATGGACAAAGGCAATTCCAAGGTGTGTATAAGGAAGTCATTTTTTCTATCTAAGAAGGTCAAAATTTTACTTGTATTATCCATTAAAATGTCCCGATAATTGCAATTTTAAGAGCAATATTTCTAATGTTAAAGCCAGTTATTTTTGCCAATTTATACGATCTTAATGAGCAATTAAAGGGCCAAATTTGGTCCAACCCAATAGGTATATGTCCTAATCCTGACTCTGCAGATCGATTCAGGGAAATCTTTCAAGAGTTTAATTGGGACTTTCTTACAATTTTTAAATTTGTAAGCAATTTATTAAGCCGGGATCCCAATTTCAATAGCGACAGGTTGCGCAGTAAGTCAGAGCTACTTTTAACTTTAACTGTAATCTGGCGCGAACAGTTCAGTGAATCATCTGTTAAGGATTTCAAAGCGGCAGTAACTTTATTTACAGAGTTAAGATCCTATTTTTTGGACTCAAAAATATTAGAGTCAATATTGCATTTACTTCCTGAGCGATTTCAGAAAATGATTTTTGTATTTTGGAAAATTATGGAAGAGCTCAGTCTTTTAGATGAACATTCCACCTATGCCTATATATCCGAGAGACTGAGGACTCAATCAGATATTATTCATGAGCATCATAAACCGTATGAACTAATTTTAATTGGGTTTAATCATTTTACGGGAATTCAAATTGATTTTATTAAAGCTCTAGCTATAAAAAACGATGTATATGTTGTTATACCAGCACCATTAATTAAGGATTTAAGGCCAACGGATTGGCCTTTATGGCTGTTTCCTGAGATCCAAATCATTAGTGAGAAAGATTATAAATATATATCAACGGTGAACGCTAATATTTTACATTATACCACTACAGAATTTTTACCTACGGTAAATAAAATAAGCACAGAAAATGCCTTTAATAAAATAGTATTTGCTAAAACAAATTTAACTGAGAGAGAGACTTTAAATTTCAGCGCTGACAGTTATTACAAAATGCCCATTAATTTGTTCAGCGACATCATTGAATTGGTAAAATTAAAATGTCAGGAGGTCTATTTAGAGAGCAGTAGTGGTTTTAATTCATTGTTAATTGACGAATTTTTAAAAAAATTAATAGAGAAAACTTTATATTTTCAGAATTGTGGTGAAATAGAAAATTTCAGGTACTACAAAGTCATTCAGCAATTAATTAAAACAATAAAGATTTGGCAGAATTTAAGTAGTAACAACAAAACAATTAATGAGGATTTAATAAATATATTTTTAGAATGTACTGGTCTAGATCTTCCACGCAATTTTATAATACCTCTAAAGCCTTTAAATCCAAAAACAAAAATTTTTAACATTCAAGGAATAGAATTTAATGACAAATCTTATCCGCTACTTGTTGTTGCAGGGAAGCGGGATGGTCTTTCTTTTAAAAATAACAACACTTTACCAAAAGAATTAAAGAAGATCATTGCCACTATGTCCCCAATGAGAAGCGGGAATTATGAAAGATCCGTAATTAAATTTTGGATAGGAAATATATTAGGGACGGAGGGAAGTTGCCTCCTATTAGAAAAAGATATTGAAGAGCAAAGTGAGTTTTGGAAGGAGATACTTGTAATCGTAGAATCAATAAGCCAGGCCAAGAGCGGGCAAGGAAATATTGATGCAAATAAAGGAAACCTGCATAAGATAAAACAAAAAAGAATTGATCCACTTAATCGCTATATCGAAAAATTTAAAGAAAATCTCGGCGGGGATGTATTGTATAAATATTCACCGTCTCGAATTCAAACATTTCTAGATTGTCCAAGGAAGTTTTATTTTAGCTATATTGATAACAAGCAAATTACTGAATCTGACGCTTCATTGCTGGAGCCGCAGGAGTTAGGCTCTATACAACATGAAGTCATTAGAAGGATGGTTGAAAAAAGCAAAGTAGATTTTGATCAATGTGCCAGAGAAGTATTGAATGAACATATTGAGAAAGAAAGTAAGAGCTTAGAAAGTATTGAATTTAAATTAGCACTTGATGAGATTATTAAATTTGCAAGAAATGGGGTTACGGTATTAAAAGAAATTAAAGAAGTCATTGGCATGGATTATGTATTCGAAAAACAATGTTCTTCTAGTAGGGATTACGAATTCTCGGGACGAATTGATTGCCTAGGAGAAAGTAGTCAAATTGAGTTTTTAATAGATTTTAAAAGGTCCAAGAGTAGCGTGCCTTCCAAAGTGGCAGTCGTAAATTTTGAAAAAATTCAACTATGGTCCTATTTGGCCAGGCTAAATTTTAACGAGGAAAAAGCAGGTTATTTTGGATACCTTTGTTTAGAAAACGTGAAAGATTCAATATTTTTCAAGCTGGATAAGTTAAAAAGTGGAGCCGAATTTGAAGCAATTTTGGAGAAACATGAAATTAAGGTGCATGGGTTGGATGATTTTAACTTAGCGCTAGGGAATTACAAAGCTTTGGAAAGTCAAACGGTAGAAAAAATAAAATGTGACAAAGAATTTATGGCACTTCCGGCTGATATGAAAGTGTGCACCTTTTGCAAATTTAATCAAGTTTGCCTTCGAGGTTTGCATGATTTCTAAAAAGGCAAATAAGGAGCAGTCTAAGGCGATTGAGCACAGCGGGGGAGTTATTCTTAGTGCTGGTGCTGGGTCGGGTAAAACATTTGTTTTGGTCGAGCACCTTGTTTATTTAGTTTCAGAGTTTATAAAGAGTCATAATGTTTTAAAATTGGATACTATTGAGCGAGAGTCAATTTTGTCTGATTATTTTTCATCGATCGTAATGATGACTTTCACCAATAAAGCTTCTGAAGAAATGAGGGTTCGGTTAAAGAACAGATTTAAAGATATGGCCGAGTCTTTTCCTGATGAAGGTTGGGCTGACGCCTTTCGAGCAATCGATTATTTAAACGTTGGGACAATCCATTCATTTTGCATGCTCTTAATTAAGCAAGGCCTGATACCAGAGGTTGGCTTAGATGAGAGCATTGAAAGTGAAGTTAAAATTAAAGCTGAATTACAAGCGAAGATTAGGCGCTATGTTAAAAATAGGCTTGATCAGAAAAGTATATTGTTAGTTGGTGAATTTTTAGATCAAATTGATCAAATCACTGATTCATTCATGACTATTTTCTCTGATCCTGAAATTCGGCTAAATTGGATAGCCTTTGCGGAAAAGGGAGTTAGCGATCAGTCTCAAATCCTTAATAAATTAAATGATGTCTTTAATTTCCTACCGAGTGAAAAGCTTCAATATGAACCAGTTATGAAAAGCGGTAGTGCAAAATGGGTAGGAATGATTGAATTCTATTTAAAGCAGCGCAGAGATTTGGTTCTAACAACTGACTTGTTCTATAAATTTGAATTAATAACTAGAGAAACTTCTGGACTAAAATCGACAAAAGAGATTCAGAATGATCCGGTTTTAACGATCCTAAAATCAGAAATAGATAGTATTAAGAAATTTCATAAGAAAAATGGTGCTAATTTAATTAAATATTTTGAGAATTTACAAAAGTTTAATCAAGTAAGGGAGGAGTTGATTGAGCTGTTTTTGTATCTTAATTCATACTGGGAAAAAAATAAAATTGGATTAACTTTTTCAGATCTCGAGTATCTTGTTTATAAAGGCCTTATGCACCAAAGTGTGCAAGCTGAAGTTTCATCAAAATTTAAATATTTTATTATTGATGAGTTTCAGGACACTTCCAATATTCAATTTTCTATTGTTAAAAAGTTAATAGGGAATGATTTTAGTAGGCTCTTTTGTGTGGGTGATCCAAAGCAGGCAATTTACGGTTTTAGAGGAGGGGAAATTGGCGTATTTCAGGAATGCCTAGATTTGATGCCCTTGTCCTTAGAGTTGAAATCCAATTACCGCAGCGAGAAAAGGATTATCAATTTCTGTAATAACTTTTTCGATGAAATTTTTAAATCAGGAAGGAAATATAAAGGTGATGATAAATTTGCTGTTCAAGTTGTTCATCAAGTATACCCCGATGGCAAGATTGAAAGGGATAGCTTTGTTAGGGCCTATAAAATTAAATTAGCGCAAGTAGATGATAAAAGTATTAAGAAAGCAGAGTTGAATTTAGTAGAAGCTGAAAAGATCGCACTTTTTATAAAGGAGAGGTTGGAGCAAGATAGGGACGAAAAAATTTGTATACTTTATTCAAAATTAAAAAGTTCAAGATATCTTATTGCTAAGTTAATGACTTTAAATATCCCCTTCGTGGCACAGTCAAAAATTACGCAAAGAGAGATGCCACTTTTGGCCGTATCTTATTATCTGGTTAAAAGTGCATACGATAGAAAAAATAAATCTCTCAATGATTCAAAAAGAGAAATTGATAAGAACATTTTTTTAATGGATAAACTCCTAGAGGTTCTTGGGATTGAAGGAAAGGACCCTTCTGAGTTGGTGGAAAATTTTATTAAAAATAGGAGTTTGTTTGGAATATTAAATTCAATCATTCTATTTTTAAAAGAATTAGATTTATCTTATCAGCGGTTTGCTGAAGAGCTTTCTATTATAGGTATGGTTGAGAGCACCTCCAAGGGTATTTTGGGAAAATATCTTTCAATCGTAAGGAAGGAGTCTGGCGCGAGTGATTCAATTCAACTGGCTTTTGGTTCAAATCCGAGAGTACAAATTATGACTGCTCATGCTTCTAAGGGGCTACAATTTCAGCACGTAATTTTGGCCGGTATACAAAGCAATAAAGGTAATAGAAATGACTCTGAATTGTTAGGAAGTCATCCAGACTCACTTAAAATAAAAATTGGCGAGAATTATGTATCATCACCAGAATATTTAATGGAAAAGTTTTTTGAAGGAGAAAAGGGCTACTCTGAATCAAAAAGACTTTTTTATGTGGCGTGCACTAGAGCTGAGCAATATATTACTTGGTTCGATATTTCTGTAGAAGGTGAGGAAAGTGATTTGGAAAAGGAGCTTTCCGAAGATTGGATTAATGCTCTAAGAGTTACAGATTTTAGGGCGGACTCTACGGGTAAACTTGCTTTTAATCAGGTAGACTCATTCGTTTCTGAGGAAGTTGTAGATGATCTAATTTGGAATAAAACTAGGTTGTTAAATTTACCGGCATTTCAAATTGATAATTTTGGCTTAGAGCTTAATCACAGTTCCTCGCCCAATGGTGGAATTATTCTACCTGAATTGGCGGTAACCAAGTTGTCTACATTGTCTGATTGTGCATTTAAATTTTATTTGAAAAATATTCTTAAAATTGAAAGCGAAGATGATTTTCAGGATTTTAGACAACTCGAAAATGATGTGGAAGATGCAGCGAAGCTAATTAAAAGTAATTTAAAAAGAGGTACGCAAATTCATGAACTCATTTCAGAGTACATTAAGCAAGGCTTTGTTATTCCTGTTCGAGTAAAGGAGGCCAAGTTAATTGATCTATTGAGTTGGGTAAAGTCTAGGGTCATGACTGCGCCGGAAACAATTTACATATCAGAGCAATCAGTAAAATTTAAAGCTCACGGGCACTATTTGTCTGGCACTCCTGACTTAATTGCTTTTAACAGGAAAATGAATGAACTTTCTGTTTTTGATTTTAAAACTGGTCGGCCAAACGTATCAAGGGAGTTGGGTTACTGGAGTCAATTAGATCTATATGCTTATCAGCTATTTAATGAATCTCAAATGTCCGAAAATATAGACCATATAAATCAGGTAATTTTATACGTGGATACTTTGGAAATTAAGCACAGGGAGATGACTAGAACAAATTGTGAGATAGAAATTGAGAAATTGGTTAATAGAGCAAGGAACTTAACTGATTACAATAATCAACATTGTACGGTCTGTGATTATGGAAATATCTGCCCATATTCTTCAGCTAAATAGCTAAAATTCTAAATTTGGTACAATAAATCTAGGTAGTTAAAAAGCCTTAAATGTGGGTAAGTCATGCTTAGATTAATTTCTTTTCTCGTCGTTTTAGTATTCACATCCCTTTTTTCCGAATTTATACACGCATCGGAATCTGATGTTTATGATTTTGCTTGGCTCGATCCAGATAAGGAAGTCTATGTATTGCAAAATCGAAAATTTAGAAAAAAGAATTCTCTCGGTATAAATGTAGGGGCAGGGATAACCACTTCGGGAGCCTTTGTAGACGGCCAAGCATATCAAGGCAGGTTAAATTATTTTTTTACAGAAGACTGGGGATTTGAATTACTTTATTCAAAAAATGAGGGAAAAGAAAATAGCACTGCACTTTCAGTAAGGAATCCAGGTGGCGCGGGCTCTCGTCCTTTTAGAAGAATAATAGAGGACTACAAGGGGGCAATGGTACTATGGTCACCATTCTATGCAAAAATTAATACCTTCAACAAAATTCTTTATTTTGATTGGATACTTGGGTTAGGCGCTGCTGAGATAAATGAAACTAATAACAGGCAAGAATTTGAATCTTCGGTAAATGGAAATTTCCCAGCAAATAAAGAAAAACATACTGGTTTGATTTGGGAAACGGCTCTCCAGTTTTATATTAACCAAAGTTGGAATCTAAGATTGGATTTCATAGGTACGCACTACCAGGCCAGGACTGCGTTATCAACCGCAGCTGTTAGTAGTAAATCAACATATTCAAATTATGATTTAACTCTTTCGTTAGGGTTTAGGTTTTGAAATATGATTAAAACAAGAAAAATTTTATTATTAGTGCTTTTGTTATTTGCGGCGAATGGAAATGCACAATCAATATCGATAGGTCATATTGAAAATTTGGTGAGAAATAACTTATATCATACTGCGGTGCCTGCACTAAAAGAATATTTATATTCAAACAATAAAATCAGCGAATCAAGAATTGATGAAATAATAGAAGAGGTTAGTGTAAAAGTAGGGATAAGAATCTTTGAGGGGATGGGGACTGATATATTGTCCAGATCAAATGCCCAGGGGTTGAGATATATCGTAGCAAGAAAGCTTTTTAAAAAGGGTGATTATAGAGCTACTTTAGATAGCTTGTCAGGTTATCCAAAAAAGAAAAATTTTTTCTCACCCTTTATATTGCAATTAAAAGCTTCTTCTTATGCACTTTTGAAAAAAAATGCTGAAGCAAAAGGTGAATATGGTAATTGTGCTGAGGAAGCAGATGATGTTTTAGGATCATTTAAGAAAAATGGTGGAAAATTTCGAGCAATCCAAAGTTTAAAGGACTCGTGTGTTGTAGGTATTGCTAGAATTCAGTTTGCAGAAGGACAATTCCAAAATTCCTCATCGACTTATTTGGATATTCCAAAATCATCAATGATGTGGCCAGAGATTCTTTTTGAGGAAGCTTGGGTTTCATTTTACAACAAAGAATACAATAGAACTTTAGGCAAGCTGGTAACTTACAAAAGCCCGATCTTAAATCATGTTTTTAATCCAGAACACGAAGTGCTAACGGCTTTAACATATCTAGAAATGTGCTTATTTAATGATGCCAAAATTTCAGTAGACTCGTTTTATAGTAAATACCAAAGAGGATTCCTGGCATTGAATAACTTAATAAATAATTTAGGTCAGGATTATAATGGCTATTATAACCTAATAAGAAGAGTTCACTCGGCCGGTTTTGATCCACTCGTTGGAGTTTTATTGAAAGATATTCAAAGAGACCCAGCTACAATGAATTTAATAGAGAACTTTGACGAAGGGAAAGCTGAAATCCAAATTGTAAAAGGATTAAATGATAGATCTTTTAAAATTTCATCCGCAAGGGGTCTTAAAGAATCGTTGATAATACAAAAAACAATGATAGGAATGCATGTTAAAAAAAGGCTGGTATACCACTCAAGACAGCTTGAGAAAGCATTTGAAGGAATGTCTTATATCAAGTTGGAAGTCTTTAACAACATAAGAAATCAAATTTATGGTGATTCATCTAATAGATCTCGCGGAGATTTAAAAAATCTCGAACGAACAGACAAGCAATATTTTTGGACATTTAACGGTGAATTTTGGGCCGATGAGCTAGGTGATTATGTGTTTGCCTTGAAATCGGAGTGTGGAAATGCAGTTGCAAAAAATTAAAATTCTATTTTTAGTTATCTTCCTCTTTAGCGTTGTTCAGCTATCAAATGCCCAGGACAATAGGCGTGAACAATTGCTAAGTCTTGTTAATGAAGAATTGGAAGAAATTATTAGGCTAAATAAACAAGTATCAATTAAAAATCCAAACCTGCTTTTGAGATTGGCAGAGCTATATTTAGAAAAGGCAAGAATCATTAAAGAAATTGAAAGCCAGAAATTTTTAGCTCTTCCAACTGAAGAAAGATCTAAAATTAACAGGAAAGAATTTTTTAGAAATTCAAGTAACTACTATGTTAAGGCGCAAAAGGCGAGCAAGTTGTTATTAAAAAAATTTCCCAATTATCCTGAAAAGTCTGCAGTTCTGTATATCCTTGCCTACAATGCCAAGGAATTCCAGCAGCCGGAAAGGGCAAAAAAATATTTTGAGCATGCTTTAAAATATTCAAAGAGTAATTCTGAATTAAACAAAAAAACTAAACTTGCTCTCGCTGAGCAACACTATAATGAAAAGAATTATAGCTCCGCGATCAAATATTATGAGGATGCACTGGCAGAGGAGAAAGGAAAGTGGTGGACAAAGGACGCATATAATCTAGCTTGGTGTTATTTTAGATCTGGCCGGAAGTCACAAGCAATTTCAACCATGCAAAAAATATTAAACTATAGTTCGAAGGGCGAGTTTTTTGACATGAGCCGAGAAGCCAAAAGAGATTTGGCAATGTTCTATGTTGAAAGTGGAAAAGTTGATGATGCAATTACCTTTTTCAAGCGAAGTGGTGAAGAGTCAACAAAAAGTTTAATATCAGCGGCCCGTCATCTAATTGATCAAAGTAAATATGCAATTGCTCTTGATACGTTAAAAGAGGCGGAGAAAACAGCTTCAGACCCATCCCAAATTGCAGAGATAAATACATTAATTTTGGAAATAACAGAAAAGTACTCAAGTCCATCGAGTCATTATCAAGCATTCAAGAAAATGGTGAATCTGAAACCGAATTATCAATTTCAAAAAGATCAGTATGAAATAATTAAATATCAAGGTGAGAGACAAGCCGCATTGCTGCAAAGATCAACCTATGATGAAAAAGTAGGTAAAAGAAAAAAAGACAAAGGTACTTTGACTATTAAATATTTTGAAGGACTATCTACATTTAACCCAGCTGACTCTGACAAATACCATTTGAATGCGGCTGAAACAGCAGCTTCAATTGACGAAATTGAACAATCCGCTTCTTTTTATGAAAAAAGTATTCTTTCTTCACGAGAAAAAGGGAATGATAAAAATCTTCAATTGGCACAGAAAGGATTGATGGCGTTAATGGCCAAAGGGAATATACCAAAGAGCATTTCGGATAAATATTTAATTTTAGCGTACAAGGCGCAAATAAATCAGAATCCAAGATCAGAAGACACCAAAATGGTCTATCAGCGTCTGTTTCTTGAATATTTGAATCGAAAAATGCCAGCAGAGGCGGAGTCGGTAATTGATAGTTTTAAAAAGAGTTATCCCTCTGACCGCACATTACAAGAAGCAATGGTTGCAAATTTAATCGATTATCATCGTAAGAATAAGGACTACTCGAATTTTGAAAGAGTTTTCAACAGGATTAAGAAAAAAGAATTATTTGTAAGCGATGAAGTTAGAAACAGATTAAAAATGGATTTAACTGCGGTAGATTTTGAGAAGGCTGAAAGGGCCCATTCAAGCGGTGATAAAATAAAGGCGCTTAAGTATTATTTCTCAATTTATAAAAACCCAGAGAAGCGACAAGAGTCTAGAAAAATTTCAGCTTACAATATTGCGGTTCTATACACAGAACTTGGAAGGCCAGAGTATATCTATAAATGGGGAAAAAGCTCTATCGAGATGATGGAGTCAGAAGATATAAAAAAGTTCGAAACATCTTTGTTCAAAATGACAGAGACATTATTTGACTTAGGATACCCTAATTATTCAAGTGAGCTAGGAAGCTTGCTTTTTGCCAAGCTCTGCAACTTAACAACTTCTCAAAAAGATCCCCTTTTTAAAAATCTAATTGTACTAAAATTGTCTTCTGATGATTTAGAGAAAACTCAAGATCTAATTAACTTTGGAAGGAGATGTTCAATTAGTAAGGAAATATTAAACTTTGCCAAATATGAGCTAATTGATGAATTAATAAATGAAGAAAAATACAACTCTGTGAGAGTTCATTTTGAGCAAGTCTTTGGTGAGGGAACGGTTGAACCAAAGTTTGCGTTATTGCTTGAAAAGTATGCTGACAAGCTGAGAGAAAATGAGGACATAGACCAAGCAAGAAAGTTTATGCAAATGATACCTAATTTACTTGGTGGAAAAAATACAAAAAATCTGCCCGTTGAAGTGCTAGATGTTTATGTAAGATTTGAAATGGTAAACCTAGAAAGGCTATCCAGTCAGATATTAAGGCGTGATTTAGCGTTCCCGGAAGAAAGATTTAATAATTTAGTAAAGGAAAAATTCAAGGCGTTAGAGCAATTAAATAAAAAGGCAGATGAAATTATTAAAATGGGCTCAGCAAGAGGAATCGTTAAGACTTTTAAAATTCTTAGCGAAACTTACTCAGGACTTGGGCAAATGCTTTTTGATTTTAATCCATCAGGAAAGGATGAAGCCTATGTCAAAAGCTTTAAGGAGAATATGGCTAAGCTTGATGGACAATTGAAGTCAAAGGCGTCTTCGATTAATCAGGATGCTGAAAAGAATATAATGACAAATAAAATTCTTTCTAATTTTAATTATGATTTTACAACCAAGCAAGTTGCACCGATTAAATTTAGTTATACCTCTATTCGCCGCCCCATGTTGATGGATAGGAGTGGGAAATGAATTTTATTAAATGTTTTCCACTAATCTTTGTTGTTTTAATGGGTGCATGTTCCTCCAACAGCAAATCAAATAATTCATCTGCTTCGAATGAGTTTGAAGAGGATATAGAGAAGGAATTTGAAGGGATAGGGAATGAGGACTTTAAAAAACCTCCGCAAGTAAAATATGAAGAAAATACAGACTATTACAACATTGCAGAAGATTCGGAGGAAAAGAGCTCATCTATTGTTGATGAAAGTATTGACTCTTTGAAGGCCAATACTTCTTCTGTAAAGCCACTTATTAGCAGTCCGATTTCTCAGGGTTTAGAAAATTGCTATGACAAAAATCTGGATGAAGGAATTAGTAATCTAAACAATCAGGCTAGAAACAACCAAAAAAATCCAGCATTTTTTTTAGCGCTAGGGAATTGTTATTTCCTAAAAGGAAAAACACGACTGGCCCTACTTTATTATAACAAGTCTAGATCGCTTAATTTAAATTATGCTCCCGCACTGAATAATATTGGGGTGATTCAAGAATTAAAGGGTCTTCATCAATCCGCTCTTTCTGCATATGAATCTGCTTTAAAAGCTCAACCATTGGCTTCCGTCCCGGCTTTCAATATTTCGCAATTATATTTGAAATATCATTTACCTAAACTAGCACTCCCAATGCTTGGGAAATTGGTAAAGACAGATTCTTCAAACGTAGAGATTATGATTGCCTTGGCCAATGCGAACCTTATGTTAGGCAAATTTGATGAGGCAATTAGTTATTTTGAAAAGGCAAATTCGACACACAAGATACCTTCGTCTCATGCGCTCTTATTTGCCTATGCCTTAGCGTTGAATAATCAGAAGGAGAAGGCTGCTGAAATTATAAATGATATTGGTTCCTTTAGTGGTCAATACGATGTTGGATTATATCAAGCTATTCGTAGGGAGTTCTCTTTATGAGATTATTAGCTTCTTGCATTTTATTAATGTTGGTATCAAATGCTTTCGCTGAAAAACGAGATAACGCAGAAAAAATAATTTATAGGTATAAGGACTACGAAAAGTTTGATTTTAGTGAAATTGGTGTTGAAGGAGACAAAGGTATACCCGGAGATTTAAGTGTAATTACACGAGATCAAAAGGCTTTTAAAAACAAGTTACCTTATAGAAAGAACTTTAACCCAGAAATTAGGAAGTCTGTTGAAATGGCATTATAAATTGCCGTTGATGAAGGAATGACTATGTCAGAGAATCAGAGTTTTGGATTGGTAGTTAAGCAAAAAAATCAGACTAATACGTTTCAAGTTAGCAAAACAAGACTTTTGCTTGGTAGTAGTGATCGCTGTGATTATGTAATTGGGTCCCCTAGCGTATCTGGAATCCATGCCGTCGTCGAGCAAGAAAGTGGTGGCTTAAAAATATATGACATGAACTCTCTAAATGGGACATTTGTTAATGGCGAAAAAGTTGTTTATGCGACACTTCGTGAAGGTGACATCATTAAACTTTCTGATGTTGAAATTAAGGTTTCAAAATCAAATCCTAAGCAAATTGTAAGTTCCTCTGAAATAAATATTGATGAGATTCCACTCTTACCTACAAGTAATAAGAAAGCTGAGGGACATGAAATATATGAATCAAGTCACCCACTAAGAAAATTAAAACAAGCCGATTTCAGTAAGTATATTTTTGAAGATGGTCAAATACGTCCTATCTTTAGTTGGAAAAAGGACAAGGAATCAGTCGAGGTACTGACCCTCCTAAAAAATGTGGTATTGGAAGTTCATTACAGAGATTTGGACGGAAAAGATATTTATCTCGCCGGGAATGGTAATGGTTATTACCAGATGGAATATCCTTACTTGGGAAAAAAGGAAAAGCATTGCTTGGTAAGCTTTGAAAATGGAGCAGCCAATGTAAATCCATTGCCAGGATTTAAGGTAACAAAATTGTCGAAGGGCCAATATCAAGTTATTAAGCCTGGATCAAGTTTTTCGCTTCAGAATGGTGATTTGGCTTGTCTCACTCTTAACGATTTGCAAATGTTTGTTATGATCGGCGAGCGCCCACCTAAGGTTAAAAGAGCACCTTTGTTTCAATCTGATAAGGATTTAAATAAGTACCTTCTTCTTATGTTATTATTTTTCCTTTTCATTTTATTGATGACTGGGACTTTTTACGACAAAGAAAAAATTGAAAATAAGTTTGAAAAAGAGCCTGAAAGAGTTGCCAGGATTCTATACAAAAAGCTTACGATTGCCCCTGAATCACTTCTGAAGGTTGTTGAAAAAGAACCTACCAAAGTAAAAGAAATAGATAAGAATCCTAAAGAGAAAGTAGAAAAGCAAGAGAACGATAAAATTGTAAAGAAAGAAATTAAACCTGTAGTTCAAAAAACCGCGGGATTAAAAACAGAAAAGAAAAAGGGTGAAGTTAAAAAGGCAACTCCTAACAGAACTGATTTTGATCGCAAGTCAAATACCGTTACAAAGTCAGATGCGCCTAAAAAGTCGGGGAGTAGCGTTCTTGTTAATAAAGCTGCTTCTACTGGTGGGTTAAAAACTGATGGGCATGTAGATACCTATCAAGGGGCCAGTCAACTATCATCATCCCTTAATACATTGCTTGCAAAGAGTGGCGATGTTTCCAATGTTAATGCAAAAAATGTTGGTGGAGGCTCATCGTCTGATCCAAGTACACTTTCGATTATCTCAGGTGCCGGTGGTGGTGCGACTCTTAAAACTGCGAAGGTAGAGGGGCAATCTGGTGCGATTTCTGGCATGGTTAAAGGAAAGTTAGATAGTACCAAAGGATTGGGTGGAGTTGTTTCAGCCAAGACTTCTTTTATTGAAGCGGGAATGCCTTATAAGACGGTAGTATTAGGAGGTATGGACCCGGATATTATTAGAAAAATTTTGATGGAGCATTTGCCTCAATTCAGATACTGCTATCAAAAAATTCTTGATAGAACTCAAGAAGAGTATAGTGGAATTGTTAAATTAAATTTCATCATAGGTGCAAGCGGGCACGTTACTCGAGCCGATGCAGTCGCAGCAAGTGGTCAGCTGCCTGGAGAGGTAAGGGATTGCGTTAGAAATGTACTGCTTGGAATTGGGTTTCCCGCTCCAGCAGGCGGCGGCAGAATTGAAGTTGATCAACCTATGAATTTTTATGCAAAAACAAGATAATTTTTTGTCATTTTAAAAAGTGCCTTAATTTGTTGGCACTTTTGAAAAACGATTTATAACTCATTGTTTTTTTTGTATATAGATTCAAAGAATTGCATAGATTTTGACTCAAGCATTACAATGGAATTTTATGAGCTTGATTAAGTTGTTGAGAGTTATTGGGCCAGTAAAATTAATTTTACTAGTACTATATCTCTTCTTACCGATTGTGGAACTTTTGGATGGAACCTTAGGCGTAGAGGATATTTACGTTGTTGTCGTTCTTTTTCTACTTTTAAATGACCTCATCCATCAAGTCCTTCGCACTTACCGAAAGATTTACAGTACATCTCATAATACTGGAAAATTGGATGTAATTAGGGCCTATGTCGTTGAAGGTGGTCTGACTCCGTCATCTTTTCTGTATACCAATCAACAGGGACAAATTTTGAGGCGAATTTATACAAGAGATAAATACCAGAACTCGGAAAGACTAAATTCTAAGGTAATAGATTTCACCAATGTAAGAGAGCATGTGCTAAAGAATCGTATGAATTTCCTTTTTGCTCTTATCTGCTTTTTGCCTTGGTTATTTGGTGTTCTCGAAATTGCAGAAAAAGTTCAGAGACAACTTTTTACTTTAGGGATGATGTTTTGGTCATTTGCACTCCTTACCGTAACCTTGAGGGAGCACAAATTTAAGAAGATAAAAATAATATACTGTGGCGTTGCTTTCTGTGTGATGTTTTTTTCTTTGATTACTTTCTAATACTGATCACTCATTACAACAAATTTGTACTTTTTGTATCCAGCTTCAGCTAGGGTGTGGAGAACTTTTTTAATGTAATTAAACTTTAAAGACTTATCCATAATTAGGTTTACTACGCCGCTAAATTCCACACCCGCTGGTGTGGCTTTTCTAATTTGCTCTGAGTACATTTTCTTTTGTACAAGCTCATTGTAGAGGGGAATAATTCTTAAGCGATCTTGATCATAAATATTAACATTGGGTGTATTGTTAATATCATAGATAACTTTTTGATCAACCCAGATTGTTGTTGGAGATACTTGAACCTGAACACCAAAATTATTTAATTCCTTTGAAGAAGATTTAGGAATTTCAATGCCTTTTGGTACATCAATAATGACACCTGAATTATTATAAGACTGTAATAAAAATGCTAAAAGAATTGTAATGATATCTAATAGTGAAGTCATTTCGAGGTGAATCGTCTTCACCTTGGTTTTCATTCCTCTATTACGAATTGACTTCTTTGATGGCATTCAATAAATCCTAGCTTTGAATATTTCCAATTATTATTTCCGAAAATAATTTTTCTGCACGGACCTGATTTCCCTTGTTGTCTTTGACAAATATTTCTAGATCTGTTTTTCTCAATTCCTGCGCGGTGTCCATTAGTTTTACAAGGTTTTCATAATCAAGATCCCCATTTGGCTCAATGATTGCAAGATTTTCGTGGGGATATTTAGATTTTAATTGAACAAGAAACTCGTGAAGTTTTTCAAAATCAATTTCGCCCTCAGGTAAATTTCTAATTACGCTAACGACGGTTGACGGAAGGCCAGTCGCTACTTCTACGGCATCATCTACCACACGGATAGTTAGAGCGAGGGGCTTTATTTTTGTATCTGGTGGTTCTTTGTTTGAAATAATGGGTACATCATTTGAGATTTCAAACATTTTAATAAAACTAGCATACATCAAAAGAAAAAATACAAGGGTGAAGATTCCATCCATGACAGATGTTAAATCTAATTTTAAATCTTCACGCCTTGATTTTATTCTTCGGCTTGGCCTTTTAAACATTACTATTTGTCTCTTTTTTTGCAGTTAAAAGGTCCATCAATTTGACCGAATATTCATCAATCTCGTTGATGATTTTATCTGCCTTTGAAGCTAAAAAGCCTTGAACAATCATAATTGAAATTGCGGATAGGAGACCTAGGAATGTGGTATTCATTGCCACGGCAAGACCTTTGGCAAGTAATTCACCTTTCTGAGCTGGGTCCGCTACAGAGACTGCAGCAAAAGCTTGGATTAGGCCTTGAATTGTTCCTAATAATCCAAACAGCGTAGAAATATTTGCAGCGAGGGCCAAAAAGTTCATTTTTTTTTCGATTTTCGGAATCACTTCTAGTGCAACAGAATCAATGGCATTTTGAATTTGTTCTGGATTTTGGTTTGCCCTTTTCAGGCCACCTTTTAGCACTCGAGGGAGCAGGGCATCCGTTCCACTGCAGATTCGAATAGCTCCCTGTAAGTCATTTGAAAGTATGTGACGTTGAATTTCGTTCATGAAGGACGCTCCATCAACATCGAATCTAAAAAAAAGTTTTGAAAATCTCTCAAAACAAATGGCCAATCCACCAAGCCATATGGCGAGGATGATCCACATAAAAATTCCGCCTTCGACCATGAAATTAAGAGCAAAATTAAACCATTCGGCAATCATGACACATCCCTAGAATAAGTTTGTTATTACCTATTCTAAATTATTTTTTGACGCCAAGGTAAAGAATTTACGTGGGGGAATTTTTTACAAGAGTAAGTTAGTCAGAAAATCTTGGAAATTAACTTTGTTGGTGGATTATTTATATTTCTTATGAAATTTTAGCTTCAAGGCATTCGATTAGTATGTGAATTATTTTAATGTGAACTTCTTGGATTCGATCACTCCATTTTTTCCCAACGACAATAACTGGAACATCTACTAATTCCTTCAATTTACCTCCATCTTTACCAAGTAAACCAATCACTTTCATTCCCTTTGATTTGGCTTCTTTGACGGCGGCAATAATGTTAGCGGAATTTCCAGAAGTGGAGATTGCCAGAAGAACATCTCCAGATTTTCCCCAAGCTTCTAAATATTTGGAGAAAATAAAATCGGGACCATAATCGTTGGCAACACAAGTGAAATGGGATGGGTCAGATATGGCCATGGCCTTTAGTGGTTTTCTGTTGGATCGAAATCTTCCAGTAAGCTCTTCCGCAAAGTGCATTGCGTCGCACATTGAGCCACCATTACCACAACTAAAAACACCTCCACCTTGGTTGATGGATGTAGATATCAGCTCTGCAGCCTTTTCCATCTGTTCAATGTTTTTAGAGTCCGACAAAAACTCTTTTAATACCTCTTGGGCTTCAATCAAGCTTTGTCGGATGATCTCAGTAGTTTTATTCAATTAAAAATCCGTTTGTATTAAGCAAGTTCTTCAAGGGACTTTTTAATTTCTTCCTTTGGTTGAACGCCCACCAAAGTTTTTATCGCTTTGCCATTTTTGAAGAAAATCATTGTTGGAATTCCGCGAATTCCGAATTGTGTGGCTATATCGCCATTTTCATCAACGTTTAGCTTAACAATATTGGCTTTCGGACCAACTTCTTTTGCGACTTCATCAAGTACTGGAGCAAGCGCGCGACAAGGTCCGCACCATTCTGCCCAAAAATCCACAAGAACCGGAACCTTTGAATTTATAACTAGGTCTTGAAAGTTTGATTGATCTACTTTTGATACTTGGGCCATAAGAACTCCTTAAATTCTTTAAACTGGGACCTTAAGAGGTCATTTTCTGTTTTATTATATTTAAGCTTCCATGTACAGGAATGGCCAAAAAATGAAACTAAAGTACTCAGGATAACTGCAATTTTTGCCACCCCATAGGGATTCTGTTGGTCTCTAGGTTAGACTTAAATTATCGTTTTTTAAAGTGAATTAAAGGGTATAAAGTTCAGGTCACATGGTCGATCGTAAATATCTAATTGGAAATGCGATTAAAATTGCTAGGCTTTCTCGGCTAATGGCGAAATTTATCGATTTATTTATAGTTTTGCTGCTTTCTATTCTGTTTTTCCCGCTAGGAATTCTTATAGCGTTTTTTTACTTGGCAATATGTGACTCGTTGCAGGGTGGGCAGTCAGTCGGTAAAAAAATTATTGGGTTTAAAGTAATCTCTCTTAAAGATGGTTCTCCTTGTCTTCCAAAACAATCCTTCATAAGAAATTTGCCTATCCTTATACCTCTTGCTTTCGCCCTTATTCCGTTTTGGGGGTGGATCATTGCATTTGTGATTGGAACACCGTTGGCCATTTTGGAAGTTTATCTAATTTATAAATTGGATTCAGGTCATCGACTTGGTGATGTTATGGCTGACACAAGTGTGATGGCCAATGATGCCCAAAAACTAAGTGTGAAGGAAAAAAAATCAAGTTGGTTCAATCAATCAAAACAATCGATTTAGCTCTTCAGAAATTTAATTTTTAAAATTTATTGAAACATCTTATTTTCGCCACTAAAGTTGGGAGCCATTTAATTGAGAGGCTTCCAGTGAAAAAACTTTTCATTATAGATATAAGCAGTTTTATATTCAGGGCTTTTTACGCAATTCGACCTTTGACCTCGCCTGAAGGCATTCCAGTTAATGCAGTACATGGCGTGTGGAATATGATTTATAAACTAATCACAGAATATAAACCGACTCATATATTTGTTGCCCAAGACACTAAGGCGAAGACTTTTAGACATAAACTTTATGAGGAATATAAAGCAAATCGGCAGGAGCCACCAGATGAATTAAAGCCCCAATTTGAAATAATTTTTGAATTAATTAATAGACTTCATATACCGATGTTTGGATTAGAGTCCTTGGAAGCCGATGATTTAATCGGATCAGCGGTTGTGCAATGGCGTAATTATTTTGATGAAATAGTTATTGTTTCAAGTGATAAAGATCTTATGCAGTTTGTAGGGGGCAAGGTAACTCAACTTGATACAATGAAAGAAAAACTTTTTACACGTGAAGAAGTCAAAGAAAAGATGGGGGTTTGGCCAGAGCAAATTGCGGACTATCTGTCACTTGTGGGCGACAGTTCGGACAATATACCAGGTGTTAGAGGTATTGGGCCAAAGGGTGCTGCAGGCCTTTTAAATGAATATGGAACGTTGGATAAAGCACTCTCAGAGATTGAAAATATTTCATCTAATAAATTAAAAAATTCCCTCCTGCAAAGTGTTGAGGAACTAGCCTTATCAAGAAAGCTGGTGGCAATTGAAGTGAGTGCTAAGCTCGGCCATTCTCCTGAAGAAACACTTTATAATTTTAATATTGATGAGAATTTATTAGATTTTTTTAGAAAATATGGCTTTAATTCGGCACTGACTAAATTAAAAAATTTAAGTTTTGAATCTCAAAAAAATGTTGAGAAAGTTGCCAATTTTGAATCTAAAAAGTCATTAACTGCAAAGAAGGTTGTCCTTATATCAGGTGAGAATCTAGCAGAGCAAATTTTAGAAATTCAAAAATCAAAAACGCTAGGATTTGTACCTATATTTGATAGTAGTGATATTATTAATAGAGAACTAAAAGCACTTTCAGTCTATTCGAATAGTCTTGATCTTACATGGTACTGTGAAGACGAGGCAGTTGTTCATACATTTTTTGAATCGATATTGGAGAATGAATTTTTAGATGTAAATACGCCTTTCGCGAAAAGAATTTTTTCATATGCTCATAGGAAAAATATTCGGGTCAAATGCTGTATTTATGATTTAATACAGTTGCATTACCTTCTCTTGCCAGATGAAAGTCATGTGCTTGAATCTCTTATGAAGCGTAATTTAGATGTTGAATGGCCAAAAAAAGATGATTTTTATTTTTTAAACTTGAAAATGATCAATGCTTTGCCAGGGAACTTTGCTGAGGATAGTGATAGATTGTCCACGAGTTTTCATCAAGACCTATTGAGGCATGAATTGCTTCAGGTTTATAAAGATATTGATTTCCCCTTGATTTCAATCTTGGCCAAAATGGAAAACATTGGCATTTCGGTTGATGGCGATTATTTAAAAGAGCTGGAAAAGAAATTTACCGGCGAACTTGATGAAATTGAGAAAGATATTTTTAAAGAAGCAAACGCAACGGTGAATTTAAATTCCCCTAAACAAGTGGGACATTTACTTTTTGAGCAACTAAAATTACCGGTCATTAAAAAAACAAAAACGGGTTATTCAACTGATTCTGAAGTTTTGGAAGAATTAGATGCTCTTGGTACGAGTGTTATTCCTGCTAAGATTCTAAAATACCGTGAGCTAGATAAATTAGTATCCACTTATGTATCGGTATTGCCAAGGTTAATAAGTGAGAGGACCAAGAGATTACACACGACGTTTAGTCTTCATACTGCGGCGACTGGAAGACTCTCAAGCTTAAATCCAAATCTTCAAAACATACCTATACGTACAGAGGCAGGAAGACAAATTCGTAAAGCTTTTGTCGCCGGAGAGGATCATGTCTTACTTTCTGCTGACTATAGCCAAGTGGAGCTTAGAATTTTGGCCCACTTTTCCAAAGATCCTACAATGTTGAAAGCTTTTAGGGATGGATTAGACATTCATGCTCAGACAGCTTCAGAAGTCCTAGGCATAGATATTGCTAAAGTAACAAAAAGTGATAGAAGTTTGGCAAAGGCAGTGAATTTTGGACTTATGTATGGCCAGTCTTCTTTTGGGTTGGCAGCAGCGCTAAAAATATCAAGAAATGATGCGAAAGAATATATTACCAAATATTTTACTAGATTTGGATCGGTTAAATCTTACTTGGATAGTCTCAAAGAATTTGCAGAAATTCATGGCTATAGTAAAACTCTTCATGGAAGAAAAAGATTTTTACCCGATATAAAATCAACCAATAGAATGATTAAATCTCAGGCAGAACGGGTCGCAATTAATAGTCCAATACAAGGCACAGCAGCTGATATCATTAAAATTGCGATGATCCAAATTGACCAAGAAATTGAAGCACAAAAACTAAAATCAAAAATGCTTTTGCAAGTTCACGACGAACTTATCTTTGAAGTTCCTTCCAAAGAAGTTGAGCTAATGAAAAAATTAGTCAAAGAGAAAATGGAGGGAGTGGTGAAAATGGAGGTCCCTTTAATTGTTGATGTAGGCACGGGGAAAAACTGGCTTGAAATTGATTAAGAGTTATTCTCTGGATCTAATTTATCATCTTCATTGGGTAATGAACGTTCCTTGTTTTTAAGTGCGGACTTATCATGAAGTTGATAGCCAAATTTATTTACAATATCTTCTGCCGTAATTATTCCAACAAGTTTCTTGTCATTTAACCTGCTCACTACTGGCAGTCGACTAATTTGATATTGTTGTAATTTATGAAACGCGACTAATAAAGACTGGTCAGGATAAATTTTAATAACATTTTTAGTGCATATATCTTCAATGGTATTCATACCTTTCTTTCTTTTTGCAAAAGCAGATCCTATGTCGCTACTGGATGCGATTCCAATTAGATTTCCTTCTTTCAAAACTGGAAATCCAGAGATATTTGAAGAGCGAACTTTTTGGAGGGCATCTTTGATTGAAATATTTGCACTCAGTGTGATTGGCTCTTTGATCATCGCCTCTTCTACAGTTAAGCTTTCCAAAACTTCATTATCTTCTTTTGTTGGAAGATGGGCACCGTCTTGTTCAGCTACGTTCTCATAAATAGAGCCTTTCTGAAGAGCAGATGCCAATCCAAAAGATAAAATATTTGAAATCATTAATGGAATGATAATGTCATAATCTCTAGTTAGTTCAAATACCATGAGGATGGAGGTGAATGGTGAGCGCGTAACTGCAGCAAAAAAACTTCCCATGCCTATAATTGCCATCGCACCCATGGCAGGAGCTGCATCGCCAAAATGGAGAGTTGAAAGTGATCCAAGTAAACCACCTAGTGAGGCCCCCAACAACAATACGGGCATAAATAATCCGCCACTGATGCCTGAGCCGTAGCAAAGAATACTGGCAATGAATTTAAAGACAAAAAGCGATAATAGGATTCTCCAGTCATAAATAAGGGAGAAAACAAGTTCTTCAATTGAAGAGTGGCCCATGCCAAGGGCTTTTGGCTCAATAAAGGAAAGGCCTGCCATTAGGAGAAAGGTAACCATTATAAGGCCCAGTTTATGACCTTTCAGAAAGTTGAGGCTAAATTTCCTATAAAAAAGTACAATTTTTACCCATAGAACACCTGATAATGATGATGATATTCCAACAGCAATAAAGAAAAATATTTCCTTATAATTTCGAAAGGCATAATTCATGCTTTCGAATGAATTTGTTCCACCTTGAATGGCTTGAGCCGTAATCGCAGCAACGACAGAAGCAATAACAATTGATCCCAGCATTCTTGCATTTAAATCGCCGACAATTTCTTCTAGAGTAAAAACAACAGCAGCGATGGGCGTATTGAATGCCGCCGCCATTCCCGAAGCGGAACCGATCGCCAATAATGACTTTATTCTTTTTTTACTCATCTGGAAAAATTGGCCAACGTTGCTCCCTAGAGCAGAGCAAACTGCAACGGTAGGGCCTTCCCTTCCTAATGAAAATCCAGCGGATAAAGAAAGTATGGTTACAAAAAATTTTGCGATGGTGTCTAGAAACGGGAGTTTGCCATTAAAGACAGCAAGCGCCATTCTTACTCCAGGAATACCTGAGCCTGAAGTTCCAGGAAATTTTCGAGTCGTAATCCAGCCAGAGATAAATGTAGCTACAAGTCCAAAAATTAAGGCCTTCAAGGTGAAGGTTGAGCTTGTTCCAAAATAGTGAGTTAAGAACCTAACGCTTTTATCCATGCCGACGGCAATGAACGCAGAGCAGAATCCAGTCGCTAGAGTCAGTGCGAAATATGTTCGTTCTTCGCTTTGCTCTGTGCTAAGCAGCTTTCTTAATAGCGGAAATTCTAAAAAGTCTTTTTTTGGCCCCAAAACTGGCCTCCCAGCGGCTAGGTTATACTCCTTAGCTTTTTGATGCAACTGTTTAATTTTTAAGATAAATGTCCAACTAATTTCGAAAACATGCATCCTAAGTCATAAATATTTGCATGCCTGCCCTTGACACACACAAGACCAATATTAGATTTTGGGACGCATTTTTAATGCCAATTACTAAACAAAACCTTTTATTAGGAGGAATTTTTTATGGAAGTTAGACCATTGCAAGATCGCGTTTTGGTTGAAAGATTAGATGAAGAAACCAAAACACCAGGTGGAATTATTATTCCAGATAACAACAAAGAGAAGCCAGCTCAAGGCAAGGTTGTTACGACTGGTCCAGGGCGTCCGTTAGAAGACGGTACCTACAGAAAATTGGAAGTAAAAAAAGGCGATAAAATCCTTTTTGGAAAATATTCTGGAACCGAGGTAAAAGTAGGTGGGAAAGATTATTTGATTATGAGAGAAGACGACATTCTAGGTGTGCTTCAATAATTTATAGAAATTTTTAATTACTAAAAAAACCATATTAAGGAGATTAATCATGGCTAAGGAACTAAAGTATTCAGAAGACGCTCGCAGTCTAATTTTAAGTGGTGTGAACGCTCTAGCTAACGCAGTAAAAGTAACACTAGGTCCTAAAGGACGTAATGTTGTTATTCAAAAATCTTTCGGCGCTCCACACGTTACAAAAGACGGTGTGTCTGTTGCTAAAGAAATTGAATTAGAAAATAACTTTGAAAACATGGGCGCACAAATGGTGAAAGAAGTAGCCCAAAAAACTAACGATGACGCTGGTGACGGTACAACTACAGCTACTGTACTAGCTCAAGCTATCTACCGCGAAGGTGTTAAGTTCGTAACTGCTGGACATAATCCAATGGAACTTAAGCGTGGAATCGATACAGCTGTTGAAAAAGTAGTTTCTGAACTTAAGAAACAAACTAAAAAAGTAAAAACTACTGAAGAGATTGCTCAAGTCGGAACAGTTTCTGCTAACAACGATAAGAAAATCGGAGAGTGGATTGCACAAGCAATGGAAAAAGTAGGAACAAGTGGTGTTATTACAATTGAAGAGTCAAAGACTGCTGAAACAAACCTAAATGTTGTTGAAGGTATGCAATTTGACCGCGGTTATCTTTCTCCATATTTCGTAACTAGCCCAGAAAAGATGGAAGTAAATTTCGATAATCCATGGATTCTTATTACTGAGAAAAAACTATCTAACATGAGAGAACTTCTTCCTCTGTTGGAAAAAGTTGTACAAACAGGCCGTCCACTTTTGATCATTGCTGAAGATGTTGAAGGTGAAGCTTTAACAACTCTAGTTGTGAACAAACTCCGTGGTAGCCTTCAGGTTGCTGCTGTTAAAGCCCCAGGCTTTGGTGATCGCAGAAAAGATATGTTGAAAGACATTGCCATTTTGACTGGTGGCCAAGTTATCTCTGAAGAATTGGGAATGACTTTAGAAGCTGCACATCTTGATCATCTTGGAAGTGCCAAAAAAGTAACTATCGACAAAGAAAATACAACTATTGTTGATGGAAGCGGTACAAAGAAAGAAGTTCAAGCTCGTGTTGGTCAACTTAAAGCACAAATTGAAGAAACAACTTCTGACTATGACCGTGAAAAGTTGCAAGAAAGACTTGCTAAACTTGCTGGTGGTGTAGCAGTTATTCAAGTTGGTGCTCCAACTGAAACAGAAATGAAAGAGAAAAAAGACCGTGTTGAGGATGCATTGAATGCAACTCGCGCTGCTGTTGAAGAAGGTATTGTTGCTGGTGGTGGATCAGCTCTTCTTCACGCTTCTCGTGCCCTTGATGGTTTAAAAACTGAAAATGAAGAGCAAGATTTTGGTGCTAAAATTATTTGGCGTGCTTGCCAAGAGCCACTTCGTCAAATTTCATTGAACGCAGGCCTAGAAGGTTCTGTTGTTGTTAATGAAGTAAAATCTAAGAAGAGTGCTTCTTGGGGTTACAATGCTCGTGAAGGAAAATACGAAGACTTGGTTGATGCTGGTATTATCGACCCAACTAAAGTTGTTCGTTCAGCCCTTCAAAATGCAGCTTCAATTGCTGGCCTAATGCTTACAACTGAAACCATGATTGCTGAACTTCCTAAGAAGGAAGATGCACATGCTCATGGTGCTCCAGGTGGCATGGGTGGAATGGGCGGCATGGGCGGCATGATGTAATTCAAGTCGAACAATGACTAATTCCAGAAGGGAGGCTTTTATAGCCTCCCTTTTTTTTGATTACTGTTAGAATGATTTAAATGAAACAATTGCTAGTAATAGTTGCAAAGCAACCACTTTTAAATTTTTCTAAGACAAGGCTGGCGAAAGATATCGGCAGTGAAAATGCGCAAAAATTTTCTGAAGCATTTCTAAGTGATATTTTATTTAATTTAGAAAATGAGATTCCAAAGTTTATAAATCAAATATTCTTGTATATAACTCCAGCAACAGAAAATTCTTTTTCCTATTTTCAAAATCTTGTTCAAAAACATCAAAAATTAAATTTCACTATTCGCCCACAACCTGAAACATCTTTTTTTGATAGATTGAAAAGAATTACAGAAGAGTTAGAAGCGGAGTTCGGCAAGGACTCCTTTGTTCATTTTACTGGTTCTGATGTGCCAGATTTTCCCTGGGAAATTTTAAATGAGGGGATGGAGAAGCCTGTTATTGGTCCTGACATTGATGGTGGTTATTATTACATTGGCGTTCCAACCAATTTGACCGCGTGCTTTGACCAAAACTTGTTTTTAAGTGGAGAAAAGGTTTTTGAAACCACAGTCAAAATAATTGAAGGGGAGGGAATTACCCCCATTATCCTATCTAAATGGTCTGATATTGACGAGTTGAAGGATTTAGAGCGCGCCCTTGCTCGCTCGGAAAGGCGATTACCTAATGTTGTTGAGTGCTATAGGCGGTTTTTAAGGAAAGAGTAAGGCCTTTGGGGGTAAGTAATTCCACCTTAAAACTTATAATGCGATGCGAGATAATTTGAGCTACTTCTTAATTTGGAGGGGTAGCTTTTCATGTCTGATAATGAATTAAAAAATGAATTAAGCGAACACCAACAAGAGAAATATATATTTTTCTTGAAGTTAAATTCGGAATTACCCAGGGTATTTTTCAAAATTTCACGCCTATTATCAGGATATGGAATTGATTTACTACCAATTACGCTAGCTGAGCTTCAAAGATTGGAATTAAGGGGAAAGCCAACCTTTATTTTAAGTCTATGCACAAGCTTTCAACATTATAAAAACTTTTTAATTGGGCGTCGCTATTATTTAGATCAGTCCTTGGTAAAGGGTAAGCATCGGCTAATTGATGTGACTTCCTTTTCGCCAATAATAAATTCCTCACAGTTACTTAAAAAAAATAGATATATGCATGTTCAATTACCCATAAACTTGGAAGATCTAATAAAAAAGATTGCCGTATTTTTCTATAGTGAAAATAGGGATGCAGAAAATTGGCCAGGTGGGAAAAGAGCAAAATTACCGGAATTAAAAGAGAGATTATAAAATGGAAGAGCCACAGATTCGCAGTTTGATAATTTTAATTAAACTTGATGCGGAAGGTTTATATTCACGCTTAAAAGATAATTTTCGCGAATATATGCAAATTTTTGCAATGAAGAGGACGCGAGAACATTTTAAAGACGTATTCAAATCAAGATTCTATGAAATTCCTATTTCCGATTTAAAAAGTCTTGGTGAGGATTTAATTTTAGCTCTTGATAAGTTCTATAAAGAGGTAGACTCGCTTAAATGGTATTTAAATTGTACTGAGGATATGCCGGCTACCGTTGAGGATAAAGTTGCTAGAACATTAAGAGAGCTAAAAGCTCATTATGATCTATGCAAGCTCTATCTTGATGCTGAGTTGGGCCACGTCGGGGTTGAAGATGCACAGAATCAAACAAAGACAGAGAGTGAATTTGTCGGTGGTAGTTCATCCTCAACTTTTCAGGATCAGCCTTTTAAATTTGATCTACCTGAATCATAATCAACCTTAATTATGAATTTAGATTTGGTGAAATATTTTTTAATTTTAATTTTGGCTCAGGCCTTTCCTGTAATTGCAGAAGATTTCTCTAGAAATAAATATGAAATTCTTTCAGGTGTTCGTCTTAATAAAGATGAAAAAACCATGTGGGATTCGAAGTATTCTAACAACCAATATATTTTTGGGAAAACCCCCGCTAAATTTTTGGCCTCAAATTATGATTATATTCCAACGGGTGCTTCAGTTTTGGATATGGGAATGGGAGAAGGAAGGAATGCAGTTTTTTTGGCACGCAAGGGATACAAGGTTACAGGAATTGATATAAGTTCAGTTGCGATAAGGAAAGCGAAAGCGTTGGCTAAAGAATTTGGTGTGAGAATTGAAACGATTACAGCTTCAATGACAGATTTCAAAACACCTGAAAATACTTACGATTCAATAATTTGCTTTTATTATGTTGAGAGATCTCTCAATGAAAAATTGATCAAATGGTTAAAGCCAGGTGGTATTTTAATTTATGAAGCTCATACCGATAATCAATTAAAGGTTCCTGGTCAGCAACATTATTCAAAACAATATCTTTTAAGACCAATGGAACTATTAAACATGTTTCCAAATATGAAAGTTTTGAAATTTGAGGAACCCCTGCATAATAAAGAATTCACCACAAGTATCATTTTACAAAAGCTAAGGTAAGTTTTTCATCTTCCATTCTTTCCTCAATAAGGCATAATGGAGTTATGAGATATCTCCTATTGTTACTCTCTTTTATGGCTACGGTTGTTTGGTCTGCCGATGATCCTGCGGGGTTATTTACAGGAAGAATTTCAAAAATAAATACTGAAGCTTCATTGGTAAGAGTCAAAGTTACCTTTGATAACGTTCGCTATATAAACAAAAAAGATAAAATAGTTTTTTGGGATGTTCATCATCCGGGGATCCGATGTAGCTCCTATGTGGTTGGTAAAAGTAATGATTATTTGTTGTTAAAAATTCCAGATTATAGAAGTTGTTTGAGAGGAATCGCTATAACTACAGGTAGGTTTCTTGAGTTTTACTCTCAAGATTTAGTGAATAACCTGCATATGGGAAAAGAGCTGGTTGATATTTTATTAAAAAAGAGGATTGCGCTGCAGGGCAAGGTATCTCGCAATCAGAAGGAGCTGGATAACTTCCCAGAAAAAATAAACGCCGTTAACGAAAGATATAAGGTGCTGAGGGAAAAATTGGAAGCCGAGTGGCGGGAAGAATTGGCCCTAATTGAAGAGGATAGACTCGTTGCATTGAGGAACTTTAAAGATAATCAAATGCGCCTTGATGAAATTGATTTGAAAATGAGGAAATATAAAATCGAAGATGAAAATTTGGTGACCGATCGCTGGTCACTCGACCCTCGATTATATTACAAAAAATAGAACTACGTTCTATTAAATCCATCCCTATTCAATTAGACTTATCGGGTTTTAAAAATAATGAGGGAGTGTCTTTTTATGTCACGCATAAGTCTTATTGCCGCGATAATTTTCACAATTCAATTGGGTGTTGGTTCAGCCCAAGATTTGGGAAGTCCCAATGCAAAAAAGGGTGGGACTTTTCTATACAATCTTGGCGCAATACCAACAACACTTCACCCGTTGACGGGTACAGATGCCTATAATCAAACTGTGCAGGACTATACTCTAGATTCTTTGGGCGTAAGAAACCCTGATACCTATGAATGGGTACCTGCTTTGGCTTCATCTTGGGAAGTGTCCAAGGATGGTAAGACATTTGAATTTACCATTAGAGAAGGAGTTAAATGGCACGATGGAAAGCCTCTAGTCGCAGAGGACGTAAAATTTAGTTATGATGCTATCGTACATCCTCAAAATAAATATGGAACAGCTCATTTAAAACCATATTACGAAGACATAGAAAAAGTCGAAGTGACTGCCCCTAACAAAGTTAAATTTTTTGCTAAGCAACCTAATTACAATAATTTTAATGTCGCCATCGGTTTAGCTATTTTACCAAAGCACATTTATGAAAATCCTACCAAGGAACAAGAAAAGAAACTGAATAAAACGATTATTGGCTCAGGGCCTTATAAATTTGTAAGTCTTGATCGAAATAAGGGATTAACATTTAAGCGAAATCCCGACTGGTGGGGGAATAATATTGAATTTTTCAAGCACTACCACAATTTTGATCAGATCATAATGAAGGCCGTAAAGGATGAAACAATTGAAGTAACTATGCTTGAAAAAAATGAGCTGGATTTTATTGGGATGAATGCGGAAGTTTTTCATAAAAAAACCAATGGCCCAAAATTTGGGAAATCTGTTCACAAAATAAAATATAAATCCCAGGCTGCACGCGGCTACGGATTTCTTGGATTCAATCTAAAAGAACCACTTTTTGCAGAGAAAAAGGTTCGCATGGCCATGGCCCATTTGATGAATCGAGAATTCATGAATGAGAAGTTTTTGTTTGGAGAAAGTGAATTGGCTACGGGGCCTTGGTACAAGCAAAGTGAATATGCCAACCCAGATGTAAAACCTATTACTTTTGATCCAAAAAAAGCAACGGAGCTATTAGCTGATGAAGGCTGGAGAGATACGGACGGTGACCAGATTTTGGATAAAACGATCAAAGGAGAGAAAGTTAAATTTAGTTTTACTATTCTCGAGCCTTTGCCAGACTTCGTTAAATACTTAACTGTTTTCAAAGAAGATGCAAAAAAAGTTGGAGTTGAAGTTAACATCAAGGTAGTTGAATGGAATACGTTCCTAAAACTTTTAGATGAAAGGAAATTTCAGGCCATGAGATTGGCTTGGGGTCCTGGAGCTATTGATATTGAACCAAAACAAATTTGGCACTCGTCTTCATATGCAAACCAAGGTTCAAATTTTATTGGATATGAAAATTCAAAGGTTGATAAATTAATTGATAAGGCCAGATCAGAATTTGATAAGCCAAAAAGAGTGAAGATATTAAGAGAAGTTTATAAAATTATTGCGGATGATGTTCCTTACATTTTCTTCTTCAATTCACCTTTTAGCTATTATGGTCATACGAGTCGTTTGAAGCGCCCCAAGGACAACTATAATTATACAGTAGGTTTAGGCTATTGGTGGTTGGACAAGTAGTCTAAAGTCGGGCCATTGGAAATCGTGTGAGCCTTAGTATCTATATTTTAAGACGGTTAATGATAATGATTCCAACTTTGTTTGGAGTCACTCTCATCGTTTTTTTTATTATTAACCTCGCTCCAGGAAGTCCTATTGAGCAAAAAATTCAGCAACTAAAATTTGCTGGAATGGGAGCTGGAGGTGGGGCAAGTGCTTCTGGCTCTGCGGGAAGTGGAGATCGATCTGGAATTGTTTCTGAAGAGGTTGTTGAAGCCTTAAAGAAACAATATGGCTTTGATAAACCAATTCACATTCGATATTTGATATGGCTAAAAAATTTAGTTCACTTAGATTTTGGTGAGTCTTTTACTTACCAGGAACCAGTTATTGATGTCATTACGAGTAAGTTTCCTGTCTCATTGCAGTTTGGGATTACATCTCTCCTCTTAAGTTATGTAGTTTGTATTTTTCTTGGGGTTTTTAAGGCCATTAAGAATGGATCAACCTTTGATGTTGCCTCGAGCGTGTTGTTGTTTGCGTGTTATTCAATCCCAGGATTTATGTTGGCCATTGTGTTGATCCAGTTTTTTGCAGGCGGGAACTATGTTGAGTGGTTTCCCATTGGTGGTTTGTATTCAGATAATTATGAGGAGCTGACTTCGTGGGCAAAAATAACGGATAGAGTGCACCATTTTGTACTGCCTCTTATCTGCTACATGATTGGGAGTTTTACCGTACTGACTCTTTTAATGAAGAATACATTACTCGATGAAATTAAAAAGGATTACATTCGTACTGCCAGAGCAAAGGGTTTAAGTGAGAAAGTTATCTATCTAAAGCATGCATTAAGAAATGCCCTAATTCCCATAGTGACAGGTTTAGGAGAGTTTTTATCTATCTTTTTTGCGGGATCTCTTTTGCTAGAAGTAATTTTTAGGCTCGATGGAATTGGGCAGATGAGTTACCAAGCGATATTAGAGAGGGATTATAATGTCATAATGGGGTCTGTATTTTTACAGAGTATGTTGATGTTAGTCGGAAATTTATTAAGTGATATTGCTTATGTTTTGGTTGATCCAAGGATTGATTTTTCGTGATTGAACAAATTTTTAAAAGTGAATTAGGTAAAAAGCGGTATCGCAGATTTAAAAAGCGAAAGCTGGCCGTTATTTCAACTTATCTCTTAATTGTTGGAATAATTTTAACATTTTTTGCTCCGGTTATTGCCAATAACAAACCAATTGTTATGCGCTACCAAGGGAAAGTCTTTTTTCCTTCTATCATGAATTATCATCCAACGGTTTTCGGCATTACAGATACTTTAGAAACGGATTATCGAAACTTAAAATTTGAAAATGGAGATTTTGAACTTTGGCCACTAATTAAGTGGAATCCCTATGAAAGCAATACTCAAGTCGAGAGTTATCCAGGAGCGCCAACAAAGGATAATTGGTTTGGAACAGATGACCGAGGCCGAGATGTATTAACAAGATTGCTTTATGGATTCAAGTACAGCATTGGATATGCTGTTTTAGTTTTTTCCCTAACATTTTTAATCGGTACAATACTCGGTAGCATTATGGGTTTTATAGGTGGGAAAGTAGATTTCTTAGGCCAAAGGCTGGTTGAAATTATGAGTACGGTTCCACAATTCTTTTTATTAATTATTTTGATTAGTATTTTTGCTCCAAATTTATACCTCCTTGTGGCGATCTCAAGTTTGTTTTCATGGATTGGAATCAGTTATTACGTTAGAGCAGAGTTTTTAAAAAACAGAAAACGGGAATTTGTGGAAGCTGCGAGAGCAATGGGAGCTTCAAATATTCGTATAATTTTTAAACATATATTACCAAATTCACTAACTCCCATTATAACCTTTGCCCCCTTTTCAATTGCGGCTCATATTACTGGGTTGGCTTCTCTCGACTATTTAGGTTTTGGATTAGAAGTTCCTACTCCAAGTTGGGGTGAGCTGCTGGCGCAAGCTCAAAAAAACTACACCATAGCTTGGTGGCTTGCCGTATATCCCTCACTTGCCCTTTTTACGACGCTGACATTGCTTAATTTAATTGGCGAAGGAGTTCGGGATGCGATGGATCCGAGCCATACATAAGCCTAAAATAGTATTAATTTTCTTACCTTGCCTATTTTTAATATGTTTCAATTCCTTTGCATCTGAAAAAGAAGTTCAAAGTTGTTTAGCAAAGGCTGGTTACAAGAAGAAATCAAATATTATTTCTCATTCAAAATTATTTGAGATTTGGGATTCAAAAGAGGACTCTGTATTAATTATTGATTCAAAAATTTTCTCTTATAGAGTTTCGCCTTCATTTGAAAAATGTTCTCGAGTATTTCAATTGAAGAACAAAAATCCTAGAACGGTGATCCTTTCTACAAGCCTCGTCCCTCACTTTAAAAATTTTGAAGCGGAGAAATATTTAATTGGAGTGGAGCAGAAAAATTTTATTTCTAGTTTATGGGCGAGGAATAAAGACGAATTAATTAGCTTTGGTTACCCGCTCAATTTAGAGCTCGTAAAAAAGAATCAAATTGATTTGGTAATTGGCTACGATTTGTCAGATCAGGCTCAGGAATTAGGTAAAAAGCTTGAGATGTTGGGGGTTAATTATATTAATTTTTCTGATTATTTAGAGAGTCATCCCTTGGGAAGAGTAGAGTGGGCCTTTGCGTTTTGCTTTTTATTTCAATGCATTGAAAAGGCAGAAGAATGGGTGAAAATGGTCAGTATAAACTATGAAAATATTAAAAAATCTCATGCGAAGAATTCAAAAAAAGCTAAGGTTTTGGTTGGTTCTTTTTTGGGAGATGGATTTTTTATTCCCAATAAAAATAGTTATCTTAATCAAATATTTGAAGACTCTAATGCTGAAATAGTAAGGATTAAGGAAAGTACAAAAAAAGATGGACCCTCTGAGATTTTAACGTTAGAGCAATTGGTGAAACTATTAAAAAATGAAAAGATTCAATATTATTTCCCGCATGTAAAAGATAATACATGGGAAAAATTGGTTTCAACAGATTCCCGATACAATCAAATTCGAAAAATTAACTTATTAACTTATAACTTTACTAAAAATATTTCCCAAAATGGAGGAATAGATTTTTGGGAGAATGGTGTAACTCGCCCTGACGTCATTCTTAAAGATTTAGCGAGCATAATGTCGGGAGAGAAATTTGAAGTTGATAAGGAACTTACCTTCTACGAAATAATAAAATAAATGAAAGTAAAAATATTTTTCTCCATTCTAGTTTTGTCACTGATATTCGGACTGACCTATGGGTTATCATTCGATAACTCCTTTGGTTCTATATTTTATGATCTAAGACTACCTCGTCTTTTAACAGCACTTTTTGTTGGCGGCGGCGTAGCTTTAGGTGGATTGCTAATTCAGTGTTATTTCCAGAACCCATTAGCAAGCCCGCATATATTAGGCATTAACAGTGGTTCAATGCTTTTAATTTCTCTATGGTATTTGATAAGTCAGAAATTTTTAAATTTACCCTGGGCTCACTATTTCGAAAATATAGGTCTCATAACATTCTCAATGTTTGGTGCGATCCTGATGCTAATTCTTACCGTATTTGTTTCTCGAAAATTGGGAAGTAATCTTTTCTTAATTATTGTAGGGATATTTTTTTCGCAACTAGTTTCGGGACTACTTAATGTTATTTTGAGTTTTAGTGATAACGAGTCTTTAAAAGCTCTGACCTATTGGTCCTTTGGTACTTTCCAGCGAGTAAGCCTCGGGCAGTTTTCATATATATTTTTAAGTGCATTACTGCTCATCATTTTTATATTCCGGTACCATAGAGAGATAGATTTAATAGGCTTAGGGGAGGAGTACGCACTTTCATCTGGTCTTGATTATAAGAGATTTTCTTGGAAGATAGTTTTGGTAACTGGTTTTAGTTCAGCAATCGTAGCATCTTTTTGTGGCCCAATAGGTTTTGTAGGGTTAGCAGCGACCCACTTCGCAAGACTGCTTTCAAATTCAGAAAAAATAATTCCACTGGCAATTCTAAGTTTTCTCTTAGGTGCCTTGATGTGCGTAACTTGTGAAAACATAAACTTAATATTAGAGAGTTACCAGATTCCCTTAAATGCCCTGCTAGGTATTTTAGGTGGACCGATTATTTTGGTATTTATTTGGAAATTAAATTCCAGGGAACAGGATTAGTATTATGAATGACAATACTAATGGTAAGTTTTTCTGTCAGAACCTTTTATTTGGTCCAAATACGCAGTTATTAGGAGAAGCATTCAATGGGGAATTTTCTCCTGGGGAAATTTATGTACTTTTGGGCCCGAATGGCTCTGGAAAAACATCCTTTCTTAAAACCATTGCAGGCTTAGTTCAGCCATGTGCTGGTGTTTTAAAAGTTAGTAACATTAATTTCACAGAATTATCTGCTATTGAAAAAGCGAAAAGGGTGTCTATCTTAAGCACAAAGTGGCCAACAAATTTGGAATACAGAGTTTGGGATTTATTGATTTTAGCGAGATATCCTTATCGTGGAGAAAGTGAGGAGACTTCAAATTTAATAGTTAGCAAAACTTTAGAGCAATTTGATCTTTTAGATTTGAAGGATAGGGTTTTAGCAACGTTGTCTGATGGCCAAAGGCAGAAGGCCATGATTGCAAGGGCATTTTGTCAAACGCCTCAATGTTCTATCCTATTAGATGAGCCATTTAACCACCTTGATATGAATAAAAAAGAGTGGATGATTGAGAAAATTAAATCACTGGCCCTTTCGATGAAGATTTCAGTTATTTTTTCCTGTCATGAGAAGTTTATTATTGACCGTATTGGCAACAAATTAGAAATTATCCCTGGTAAAAGGATTGAATTTTTTAAATCGAAGTTAACTTAACCTTCGCTGATTTTGTTTTACCTTCTCTGAGATATTTTATTTCGACAGTGTCACCGATATTTTTAGTGTCAAGCAACTGGTAAATGTCGTCATAAGTGTCCACGTTCGCACCATCAATATGAGTAATGATATCACCCAAGTAGTAGCGACCGTATTCATCTTGTCCCATGCCCACTAGGCCAGCTTTTGAAACAGGGCCATTTTCATCAATATAAGAAATAACGATACCATTTTTAATCCCAAATCTAGGTTTGAGGTGCTCTGGCAAAATTCCAATTCCTAATCCTGGCCTTGTTATTTTCCCATGTTTAATCAGCTGGGGAACAATGCGGTTAATGGTGTCTATTGGCACGGCAAACCCTACGCCCGAGCTTGTACCGCTACCGCTGAAAATGACAGTATTCATGCCGATGAGATATCCACTGCTATCAAGAAGCGGCCCACCTGAATTGCCAGGATTAATCGAGGCATCAGTTTGAATCATGCCATGAATTTTTACACCGCCAATCCCTTCAATTTTTCGATCAAGTGCAGACACTATTCCCTCAGTAATGGTGTGATCCAGGCCAAAAGGGTTACCTATGGCGACTGCTTTTTGACCAACAAGAAGGTCCTTGCTGGTTCCAATATTTATGGCCTGTATTTTTTTAGGCATAGTGACCAATTTAAGCACAGCAATATCTTTTTTAGGTTCTACACCTACGACTTTTGCTTCATATTGGGTTGAATCGTTATGAAAAGTGACGTGAAATTTATTACCATTTTGAACTACATGGAAATTGGTAACAATATGGCCTTCACTATCCCATACAAAACCGCTACCTGCTCCGGCTGGCATTTCATAATCACCAAAGTGCCATCCGCCCCGACGCTGTTGAATAGTTGATACGTTCACTACTGATTGCACGGTTTTTTGGAATAATTTAATGGTATTTAGCTCATTTTCATTGAGTTTCCTATCAGCTCCATAAGCGTTTAAAAGTAGAAATGAGGCCAGAAGACAGGTCAATAAACCAAGGAAATTGGGTTTTCTGTGCTTTGCAAGATAAACTGGCTTGGTTTTTTTCATTTTTATCCCCTTTTTAGATTGCGATTAATTGTCGTTAACCCTTGTTATGGGTATAATTGGAACTTAATTATTTTGCAAGTCTATGGTTATTCAGTTTTTCCACAGAGAGAAGGGTTTAGTAGAAGTCGAAAAAGTTTACGGCGATAAGGCCGTGGAGTGGCTTTACAATTCCTTTACAGGGAAATTATTTTCTCGACTAGCTATCAAGAGGTTCTTTAGCTCGATTTATGGAATTTATCAAAATTCAGGAATAAGTCAGAGAAAAATAAAGCCCTTCGTTGATAATTTTCAAATAGATTTAACAGAATATTTACCAGAAAAATTGCCTGAACAAACTTCCGGGGCAGATGCGGCACAAGGGAGCAGTCATCAGATTTCTCCTTATTCCTCATTTAATGCCTTTTTTATTAGGAAATTTAAGGCCGAAGCAAGAGCATTTACCCAAGTTAGGGGTGAAATGCCCGCTTTTGCCGAGGCAAGGTATTTTGGACACAAAGAAATAAACCCCGAGCTCACCATACCTGTTAAGGGTGAATTTTTAACGGTAAATAGATTATTGTCCGATGAAAGATGGTCACCTTTGTTTCAAGGTGGTCCAATTCTTGTCGCAAGGCTGTGTCCGGTTGATTACCATCGCTTTCATTTTCCAGACACTGGAAGAATCCTTGATCATTATAGAATTCCAGGGGTATTTCATTCTGTTAATCCTCTCGCTTTAAAGAAGAAAAATGATATTTTCATTACCAATGAAAGACACGTGACAATTTTAGATACGGTTAATTTTGGGAAAATTGCCTACATTGAAATTGGGGCCATGTGTGTCGGTCGAATAGTGCAAACCCATGATGAAAAGGTTTTTAATCGCGGTGACGAAAAGGGATATTTCTTATTTGGTGCAAGTACAGTCATTATTGTTGGGCAAAAAGGCGCGTGGCAACCAATGCCAGATATTGTAGAGAATACCCAGCGCAGTTTAGAGACCTATATTAAACTTGGCGATAGAGTTGCTTCCAAAAATTAGTAGATTCTTTTTTATTTAATTTTCTTAGGTAAGTGCAATGAAAAAATTCAAGACAGCGCTATTTTGGATTTTTACCTTGCTCACCGTAACTATTCTAATAAGTATTACAATTTTATTTAAATCAATTACACCTCTTTATGAAGTCGATGAAGTTAATAAGAAGGTTTATTTGTTAGGTCGAAAATATAAGTTTGATTTTAATACTGAAATTAGGCCGAAAATTACTAACTTTTTAGATAAGGAGAATTATAGAACATTCTTGGATGGTGACTTATCAGTTAAAAATATTGAGAAACTTGAAGTAAGGGCCGTAAATACTGAAATGACTATAGAATCCTACGGTAAAAAATTCATATATAAGTGCCGTTCCACAAAACAAGAGCAACAAGTTGCAATTATTAAGGGTAAAGATCTTATTTTTGATGTTAAGGGAGAGTCTCTTTGCCAAATTGTACTTCCTCCAGAGAAAGAAACGGAAATTAATATAAAAGGTGGTCTCTTGCGGGTGCATTCAATTAATCAGAATATAAATTTATATTTTAATGACGGTATGGTTATTTGGAACTTACCAAGACAACGAGTTGATCTAGAGCTGGATTTAGAAAATTCCCAGATCTATGGAATAAGGGAACAGCAGAAACCAAAAAAACCTAAATATTTGGCCAAACTTCATATAAAAAATTCTATATTATCGCTGCGCTGAAAACGTCTTTTTAAAAAAAGTTGTTAAAAATTTAAAATTAGCTAATCTCCACGAAAAAGGAGGTCGCTATGAGCAATTCACTATTACTTAATGAATTTAGAAATCTTTTCGGAGGAATCCCTTATAAGGAGATATCTGAGATGACAGGCATTCAAATAACGAGGGTTTTTAGAATATTCCAAAAAAAGGAAATGAGGGCAAATGAGTTTGCAATCTTTAAGAGATTAGTCATGGAGAAAAAGTATGGGAAAGGCAATGTGCTCATAGAATTGGAAGAATATGGTCACGTGCTGAGAGAAAGAGCATTAAAGAGAATTGAGGAAATTCTAAAAAAAGAAATTAAGTTAATTCAATTGAAATTAAAATAATTGGAGTGTCCTATGGAACCAATGGTTTTTTTGGAGAGAATTGTTTTGGAAATATTAAATCAAGGGGATTCAACTGATCGAAGCATTGCGGCCGAAATAGGGATCAAAAGAAATGGAGTTGACCTTTTACTGGCCAATTTGAAAAGGAGAAATTTGATCAAAGTTGATCAACTAGGGAATGTAAGCTTAATAAAAAGTTCCCTAGAAATTAAAAATGAATATGTGAGTTCAGCTAATACATTAGCTTCAGAAGCGAGAGAAATTACGGAGCTGATGATTGAAAAAAGAACTCAGGGCATAGATGGGGCAAGGGTGGTGATTGAGAAAGTCGGAATGAGTAAACTTAAACCATTTAGCATGAGGAAAGTTTATGTAAAAAACAGAGACGAGAAATTTTTATGGGCCCACTTTAGAATTCTGGAGAAGTTTTTAGACTCGTTACCTGTGGTGCCTATGCGAGGAGGGAAGGTCATGGAAAAAACAATTTTTTGCTATGGCATGATTAACTATGCAGACGTCGTTAGAGGAAGTTTGAGCAATTAAAGTATAGGGGCCAGCCATCGCTGGCCCTCTTTTTCTGGCCAACCTTTTCTTTGACAATAGCTATTCAATTGATCCGGCCCAATTTTATTGATGCTGAAATATTTGGCTTCAGGATTTAAAAAATAATAGCCTGAAATAGTTGATGCCGGAGCCATTGCGAAATTCTCAGTTAGCTGTGCTCCGATATTTGTTTCCACCGAAAGCAATTTACAAATTTGTGCCTTCTCTGTATGGTCTGGACAAGCAGGATAGCCAGGCGCTGGCCTAATTGATTTATATTTTTCTTTAATTAAATCTGAAACGCTAAATTGGCCTTCCTTTTCTAATCCTGCAGCAATTCTGGCCTTTTGATGGAGCCATTCTGCTAGGGCTTCCGCCATTCTGTCGCCAAGGGCCTTTACGAGTATTGAGCTATAATCATCATTTTTATTTTTATACTCGTTGGCCAATTCCTCTACACCTGGGCCCATTGTGACTGCAAAAAGCCCAATATAGTCTTCCTTATCGGGGTTGAGGTAATCCGCTAAAGAAGTGGGTTTATCAATTTCATGCGACTGCTGTCTTAAAAAATTAAGAGTCAATGGCTTACTTTCGTCTAAAAAGACTTCTACAGAATCTTGCTTTCTCTTTGTTTTAAAAAAGCCCATAACGGCTTTCGGTCTGATTTTAAAAGACATTTTCATTTTATTGAGGATTTTTTGACCGTCGTCGAATAATTTTTTTGCTTCGGCTCCAAAATCGGGATTATCAAAAATTTTGGGATAAATTCCTTTTAAGCTCCAGGACCAGAAAAATGGAGACCAGTCGATATAGCTGGCGATTTCATCAAAAGAAATAAATTCAAAATTGCGAATGCCATAGAATGGTGCATTGGGAGTTAACGCATAATTTATGGCTGTACCTGAAGAAATTTTTGAGTAATCGTATAAGGGAGTTTTTTCTTTATTGGCAAAATGCTCTCTTAATTTTAATTGTTTCTCCGCATGGTCTTTTAAAAATTGTTCCCTATTAGTTGGGCTTTTTAAATTGGTTAATGCCTCGACCACTAAGCTGGCATCTGGAATTCTAATGATGGGCGAGGAGTAATGTGGAGCGATTTTAATAGCGGTGTGGGCCTGGGATGTGGTTGCTCCACCGATTAGAACTGGCAATTTGAGTCCACGTCTTTCAAACTCTTTGACGTTATAGATCATCTCATCAAGAGAAGGAGTAATGAGCCCACTCAAACCAACAAAATTTGCTTTATGATCTTGAACGGCCTGGATAATTTTTTCACAGGGAACCATAACACCAAGATCTAGGACGTTATAGCCATTGCAGCCCAATACAACAGCTACAATATTCTTTCCTATGTCATGCACGTCACCTTTTACTGTCGCTAATACGAAAGTATCTTGTGCAGGACCTTGCTGCCTACTTTTTATATGTGGCTCTAAATAGGCCACTGCTTGTTTCATGACTCGTGCACTTTTTACAACTTGGGGCAAAAACATTTTGCCTTCGCCAAAAAGATTGCCGACAATTTTCATGCCTTCCATTAAAGGTCCCTCAATGACATTAAGAGGTTCCTTATATTTCTGTAATGCTTCCTCTGTGTCAGCATCAACGTATTGGGTTATTCCTTTCACTAAAGCGTGCGCCAATCTCTCTTCAACAGTGAGCTGTCTCCAGGAATCTTTTTCATTTGAAGTGGCAGTGGAGCTACCCTTTTGCCCTGAATTCTCTTTCTGTTGAGCAATTTGTAGTGCGTGCTCAATTAATTCTTCACCTGATTCTTCCGAAGTGCAGAGGACGGCATTTTCAACCTTTTCTCGAAGGGTAGGATTAATTTCTTCGTAAACTTCAAGCATGCCAGCATTTACGATCCCCATATCCAGACCATTTTTTATACTGTGGTACAAAAAAACACTGTGGATTGCTTCGCGAACAATATTATTGCCGCGAAAACTAAACGACACGTTGCTGATCCCGCCACTAGTCAATGCATAGGGACAGGATTCTTTAATGGCCTTAACAGCATTTATAAAATGTTTTCCATATTCATTATGCTCACTAATGCCGGTTGCAATAGTTAATACGTTGGGGTCAAAGATAATATCTTCCGGAGGAAAATTTACTTTTTCGGTAAGTAATTTATAGGCCCTCTTAGAAATAGAAACCTTATCTTCAAAGGTGGCGGCTTGACCCTTTTCATCAAAGGCCATAACTATAACGGCAGCACCATAGCGGCGCACTGTGTTGGCTAATTCAAGGAATTTTTCTTCGCCTTCTTTTAAGCTAATTGAATTAACAATGCATTTGCCCTGAACGCATTTTAGCCCTTCCTCAATGACTGAGAATTTACTTGAATCAATCATGATTGGGACTTTAGAAATATCAGGCTCTGAAGTAATTAAATTAAGAAATTGCTTAATACATTTTTCGCCATCAAGCATGGCCTCATCAAAGTTGACATCAATAATATTTGCACCGCTTTCAACTTGTTGGCGCGCGACTTCTACGGCTTCGCCAAACTTTCCTTCCTTGATGAGTTTTGCAAATTTTGGTGAGCCTGTAACATTGGTGCGTTCTCCAACCATGATGAATGAATGTGGTGAATCGCTGCTGATATTGAGAGGCTCTAGGCCAGATAATCTCATGGCCTTTGGTAACAGGGGAACTTTTCGCGGTGGTAAGTTTTTAACTTTGGTGGCGATGGCCTTGATGTGGTCAGGAGTTGTTCCGCAACAGCCACCAACCATATTGACGAGACCTGCATTGGCAAATTCTTCTAGGTACATTCCTGTTATAGCAGGAGTTTCGTCGTAACCTGTGGGAGCAAGGGGGTTAGGCAATCCGGCATTTGGATAACAAGTCACAAAGGATTCTGAAACTTGTGATAATTGCGCCAAAAAAGGGCGCATTTCTTTTGCTCCCAGAGCGCAGTTAATACCAACACTCAACGGTCTTGCATGCTTGATTGAATTATAACAAGCCTCGACGGTCTGACCACTCAGTGTTCTCCCAGAATTATCAGTGATTGTAATGGATATCATGACAGGATAGCGCTGGCCGATTTCTTCGAAGAGCGTTTCAAGAGCAAAAATGGCAGCTTTTAAATTGAGAGTGTCGAATACAGTCTCAGGTAAAAGAATATCAACACCTGCATTGATAAGTGCTTTGGCCTGTTGATAATAAGCATCTTTTAATTGATCGAATGTAATTGCGCGAAAACCCGGGTCGGCTACGTTTGGCGATAAAGAAGCCGTAGTATTTGTTGGGCCAAGACAGCCGGCGATAAAGATGGGCTGCTTGTCACCATTCTCTTTTTTCCATTCTTGTACGGCATTGCGAGCGCATTTGACGGAAGCGGTATTTAATTCTTGGGCCAAATCTTCTAGACCATAGTCTCTTTGGGAAATCCAAGTGGCACTAAACGTATTGGTGCTAATTATATTTGAGCCAGCATCAAGATATTTTTTGTGAATTTCTTCAATGATTTCAGGGCGCGTAATGGAGAGGAGTTCATTGTTTCCCTTCAACGGTTTTGAAGGATTCTTAAAACGAGTTCCCTGAAAATCTTCTTCCTTGAGGCGATATTGTTGAATCATGGTGCCCATAGCACCATCAATAATCAAAATTTTATCTTGAAGAAGTTTTTCTAATTGTAAAAAAGCTGATGTTTTTGGCAATGTCATAAATTAACGAAATTTCTTTAATACTTCCACTACAGATTCAGTGTCATTCATAATATAAAAGTGAACGCTAGGAACATTTTTTTTGACCAGTCCCTCTGCTTGTTTAATGGCCCATTTAATACCAATTTCTTTAATGTGGTTTGGATTTTTTACGGCTTCATCAACTAGCTCATCAGGTAAATCAATAAAAAAGTTGCTTGGGATGGATTGCAATTGATTCATTGATTTAAGCACTTTTAAGCCAGGAATGATGGGGACGGTAATGCCTTCCTCGCGACAAGCATCAACAAATTTAAAATATTTTTCATTATCAAAAAACATTTGGGTCACAATATAGTCGGCACCTAGCTCGATTTTCTTTTTCAGGAAAGCAATATCTTGTTTCAAGCTTGGAGCTTCAAAATGTTTTTCAGGATACCCAGCAACTCCGACACAAAAATTAAGAGGTCTCGATTCGCCCATTTCGTCTAAGTAGACGCCCTTTCTTATGTTAACAACTTGGCTAACCAAATCAGCAGCGTAATGATTAATGGTTCGATCTTTGGCAATATTTTTCTTAAAATTTAAACCATCACCACGTATGGCCAAAACATTTTGTACGCCCAAAAAGTTGAGCTCTATCAAAGCATCTTCGGTTTCCTCTCTGGTAAAGCCATTGCAAAGAAGGTGAACCACGGTATCGATGTTGAAACGGTTTTGAATAATACCGCAAATACCAATGGTGCCGGGTCTTTTCTTGTAAATCTTTCTTTGAACGGTTCCGTCTGGAAGCTCATTGTAATAAGCACTTGCCGAATGAGCGGTAACATCAATCCAGCTTGGATCATAGGGAACGAGGGCATTGATAATATCAAAAATATCTTGCACTGTTCGCCCTCTCGGTGGCGGAACAATTTCAAAGCTGAAAAGCGTGTCTTTGCGATTATTAATATGTTCGATGACCTTCATTCTTGACCCTTAAAACCGAGATAAACTTAAACTCTGATAATAGGGGAAAACCAGCGTCTTGGATATATTTTGAACATTTTTTGTAAACATTCTCACGCGAGTAACGCAAAGCGTTTTTGTAAAGTTAAAGTAACTCACTTAGGCACTTTTTCATGCGGGCAGGTGCATCTGGGCAAAAGCGAAAGAAAAGCTCTGGTTCAAAGAGCTCTAGCTCCATTAAATGATATTGGTTTTTGGAATAAACCCAATCACTTCGAGAATAGAGAAGGGATTGGGTATCGGGTTTCAGTTTGAGAACTTCTTTTTCTAGCACGGGGTCAATATGGTAGGGGTGAACTGTACCTCCGTGATCACTTTGTACTCGGAATTCTCCTTTCTTGGGCCGCTTTAATATGGCGTGAGATGGGTTTGCTCCAAAGCTGATAACCGAGATTTCTCCATCTAAAATTTCAGGGATAAACTCCTGCACAATATAAGTTCTCTGGTCGCCAGATTTTAATAGTTGGAGATATTGCGGAAGAACGTCTTGAGATTTTAGGCGAAAAGTATTTTTCCCTGCAGCACTAATAATGGGCTTTAATACCGCTTCTTCAGCCAAATCTTTAATGGCCTGCTCAAGATTATAATTTGATGGAGAGAGGGTTAAAGATTGGGGTATTTTTATCCCAAATTTTTTTTGTAATTCAAAAAGGTAACTTTTGTTCATGTTAGTCTGAATAGTTGCGATCGGATTAAAAACTTTTATTTTTCGCTGCTGACAATCGTGAAGTAGTTTTTGAAATTGTTCAATGTGATCTGGATAATCCCATACGCTACGAATGATAAGGGCATCGCCAGAAAAATTATTGGGATTAAATTCAGACCAAATTATTATGTCAACTTCCCAATCGGACTCAGATTTGAGGTAGTTGAATAAGAGGGCGTCGTCAGGGGACAGATTTGGAAGATGGCGAGCGGTTAAAAGTGAAATTTTTTTCATGCGATATTTTTATATCTGATTATAATTATAGAATTAGTAGATTATGGAGTGAATATGAAATTTTGGAAACGAAAAAGGCCCAGATTTTTTGACTTTATTTTGGTTGCAATGCTTTCTATACAGTCTAGCCAGGTGTTGTCTGGATCAAATGTACCATATAATCAGTTAAAGAATTGCAATTGTGGCAAGGAAGTTTGGAATTCATACAAGAATAAAAAAAATCAGAAGGACGTTGAATTGCTTATCGGTGTTGCACAATGCCAATGTCCAAAAGAAAATTTGCCAAATGGTAAAACAGGTCTAGCTAACAATGCAGAATCTGTAAGAGTATTTTGCAACCATAAAATGGGCGAAATAAAGAAAAGCTTTATAGAGTGCGGTCAAGATCCTGATGTTGAAGTCCAACCTCAGATCAAGAAAGTTCCGTCTGCCAAAAAATCCAACCAAACAAAAGACACGAATTCAAAGTGATTAAAGAGATATTATGAGAAATAAAAACTATTATTTTGCGGCTTTAATATTCGTAGCATTACCTAGTTTAGTTTTTGCAAGTGACAGATTTGAATGGATTAGCGGTCAAGGTTTTCCCTACCTTCTACGTCAAAAAAACGGTCACCAAATTGAATTTTACTGCTATGGGGAAGTTGAAGATTTACTCAGCAACAAAAAAGTTGAAATTCTTTGTCGGGCCCTCCCAAATCGAGAATGTCCGGAGGCCGATAATTGTTACAAAGACCGTGCAATTGAAGGAGAGTTGCCATGAGAAATAAACTTTGTGTTCAATGCCTTTTATTAGCAAGTTTTTTTGTAATGGGGCTTTCTTTAAATGCCTATGGGAAGGAATTTAACAAGATTGAAAAACAGGTGGAAAACCATTTAATTCAATTGAGAGAGAATAAGAAATCTTGGGGTATTAATTTTTCCATTTTTAAAGATCGGCAAGATTTAATGCATTATCGCATTGGAGTCTTTAATGATAAAAAATCATTTGAAAAGGATTCTATCAACAAAGCCGAATATGATTATTTCAAAAATTATGGAGTAAAATTAATTGAAAAAATGAGGCCTGATCAAAATTCCTCAGCTTGCGATGCTCCTGTCCAATATGTCATTAACCAGAGTAAAAAGAGCTGTTTCTTTCTCGATAGTGAAACTAAAAATGAATTTATGGAATGGTTCAATTCTGTTGAGCAGTTTGTAATGGGGAAGGAAGAAAGGGATAACAATTTATTAAAAAGATTATTGAAGCCGAAGACTGAAAATTAATTATTTGGCTTTTTTAAAATAGCAACGACGCTCGTCCCAATAAAAAAATCTCCGCCAATCCAATACTCGACTAAGCCAATGAAATAAAAAATTCTATTTAATATTGGGTTAGTAGGTTTGAGATCTGCCTCATCAATTTTTTTGTTTCGATTAATTATTTTTCTTACAAGGAACACTAAAGGAAAGGCCCATGAAAACGCGTACCGACAATATAAAATTTCGAGGTTAAGACTGTTTGCCAATTGTTTAATTTCTTTTCTGGTATAGCGGCGTTTGTGGCCTAAGAAAATATCTTGATAACTCCACAAGCTTTGAAAGGCAGGTACAGTGATGAGTATATGTCCACCCGGACGAAGTTGTTTGGTCCAAGTTGATAAAGCATCCTTATCATTTTCAATATGCTCAAGGACGTCCATGGCCAAAAGGCAGTCAAAATTAGTGGCAGCTGGAGGATCTTGGCAAATTTCTACTTCCAGTGTGCCCCAATTCTTTTTAACAGAGCTTTTTAGATTTGGATCAATTCCTATGGCACTTTGAATGAGGTGTTTATTTTTGGCCAAGGTCGTAGCATAAAAAAGATTTTGCCCTGTGCCACAGCCATACTCAATTAATTTACTCGGACCTGCCAAAAGATTTAAAATTTTGTTTACGTATAAGAAGCGAGTTTTAATCCACCAATGGTTAATTTCTTGTTCAAAGGATAGCTGGTTGGACTCGCGCAGGTCTGCCATTAAAATTCCTCAAGTAAAATAGGTTCCCATATTATCAAGGCCAGGTAATAAAAGCACTAATTTAGGACTTAAAAGATTTACCAATTTCAGGTATTGTTAAAGCTACCGGAGAAAAATATGCAGAAAGTTGTGTTGCCCAAAAGTTTGGAAGGAAAAACGATACTTGTCGCTGGTGCGGCCGGTTTTGTGCCAGGTCACTTATCTGAAATGTATTTAAATTTGGGCGCGAAAGTTATTGGCCTTGATAATTTTATTACTGGAAGCCGTTCAAATGCAGAACTTCTAAGTAAATTTAAAAATTTTGAATTTCATGAAGTGAATATTTATGAGGGATTGCCAAAACTAAGTGGGAAAATAGATTTTATTTTTTCATTGGCTTCACCTGCTTCTCCCATTGATTTTGAGCAAATTCCCTTGGAAATTATGCGCGTTAATAGTGAGGGAACGCTAAAGCTGTTGGAATTGGCCAAAGAAAAGAATGCCCGCTTTCTAGAGGCTTCTACTTCTGAAATTTACGGTGACCCTGAAATCCATCCGCAAGTTGAAAGTTACGTTGGCCACGTTAACCCGATTGGGCCACGCGCTTGTTATGATGAGGCCAAGCGATTTGCTGAAGCAATGACTATGAGCTTTCATCGTCGCTATAAGGTTGATACCAGAATAGTGCGCATTTTTAATACCTATGGTCCAAGAATGCGTCCAAATGACGGGCGCGTTATTCCTAACTTTATTAATCAAGCGCTAAGAAATGAAGAAATCACGGTGAATGGTGACGGCTCACAAACTCGCTCTTTTTGCTTTGTAACTGATCTTGTAGAGGCCATTCATACAGTTATGTTTAGTAACGATCCAACGCCATTTAATATCGGAAATCCTGATGAATACAGCATTAAGGAATGCGCTGAAACAATCATCAGATTTTTAGGTTCTAAATCCAAGGTTGGTTTTCGCCCACTAATGCAGGATGACCCGAAAAAACGTCGTCCCGATATTTCAAAACTTCAAAAGATTTCTGACTACCGACCTAAGGTAACATTTGAGGACGGTATTAAGCGAACAGCGGAATATTTTAAAAAACTTCAATAATTCTTTTTTGAAAGCTGATCTGAAACTCTTTGAAATTCCTCAACGGTCATTAGGTTCTTTTGAACTATAACCCATTCTTTGTCAGTGACGATTTGGTGTCCAAGAATTTTTCTTGTAGAAATCCTTGCAAGATTTAAGGCTTCCAAAATTTCCTGTTCTTTTTTGTAATCACTTGCTGAAAGGCGCTGTGTTTTGGCATTGTCATAATTAGCATAAATTTGTTTTAGATCACTTTTCAATCGAACAATTAATTTTTCTAGTCGTAACCTGCGTTGGACTTCTTCTGGGCCCTCAAGGTCCTTTTTTGATAACTTTTTTGGATTGAAAGAATACACAGTTAAGAGCCCCATTTCTTTTTTCCCTTTGCTATAAGCAAAGGCACTAAATGTTTTTCCTTCGAGAGAAAAGTGTTCAATAACTTTTTTTAGACCAAATTTGTAAATGAGTTCTTGAAAGATAATTATGGGAGATTCAAAAGGCATATGATGGTGGATTTCCTTGAGACCAGGTATCCCACCCACCTTTCCCTCGTAAGCTATCGGGCCACCTTCATCGGTTAGGTAGGAGTCCTTTAAGCCTAGGGAATAGGAGTTTTTGGATGCTGGACCACGAGAATTAGACGCAATGCTTTTTTCACCAAGTGCACTCTTGTCCTTAGCATTGACTCCTTTGTTTGCGGCCGATTGTCCTGCTCCTAGCTGGTCGGCTCTTTTAGGTGCACTTCCCGCTTTTCCTTGAGCTATGGTGGAGGTATTGCCATTAGTTTCAAGGGAGCCCTTCCTATTAATATCGGATGAAATTGTATTATTTGTACCACCTGAATTGTCAGTAATAGATTTTTTAGTTTTAAGTTTTTCCCTCATTTGCTCTGCAACTAATTCGTCGCGCTCTCTTTCTAATCTTTCGCGTTCGGCACGAATAGCTGCAAGTTCATTCTCCCGCTCCAATCTTTTTAGTTCTTCTTCTTTTGCTTTGAGGGCAGCAAGTCTTTTTTCCAAATCTTTAAGGCGATCTTCATCTTCTACTTTAACCTCAGCTTTTGATGGTAATGGAGTTGCTGTGGGCGTCGGCGCGATTTTGGTGGGAATATACTCTTCCAATCGGGCTGCTTCGACAAAGCGAGAAGATGTGGAGTTTATGCGATTACTGGTCGCCGCCAAATCGCGATTGGGGCCTTCGCCTATGGTTGAACTCGAAGTCGCATTTTCTGAAGGAGGAGGGGCTTCAGAGATCGGAGGAGATGAGGCATTCGCACTTTCTAAAGCATTGCTTGGTGGCGGAGTGGTAATTTCAATTCTTCTTGTGTAGGGGATTGGCGGTAGTTCTCCCGCACCTGTGGACGAAGAAATATCTCCATTGGCAATGGCCGGATTCACTGCCGCATAGGTTTCAAGTGCCTGCTGATCAGATTCGCTGCCCGCCAAAAAATAATCTGTAAAGAAAGATAAATCTTGATTCTCTGCTTGATTTCCAGGACCAGATCCGTTGTTTATTTGGTTAAGCTCCGGCCGCATCCAGGAGATGGCCTGAGACGGGACGCTCGCAGTTGCAACATTGGTGGTTTCAGGAAATGGATTCGGTAAGGCGCAAAAATTATCTTGCACGGGATTGCTGTTGGGCAAATTTCCAGGAAGAGAATTGGCCAGTCGTTGAAGTTCGAGAATGTGAGAAAATGTTTCAGGGCCCGGATTGTCAGCATTTTCCTCCATGGGAAATCCACTTTTTTCCAAAGGCAGTTTGCCACCAGTACTCAT
>Ga0172376_10000233_pt1 | contig 70788 bp, 69 predicted proteins | sample Lak35m_FD_121114 | JGI IMG/M metagenome (GOLD analysis project Ga0172376, IMG submission 121114) | Freshwater microbial communities from Kabuno Bay, South-Kivu, Congo - kab_092012_35m | ecosystem: Environmental > Aquatic > Freshwater > Lake | place: Democratic Republic of the Congo: South-Kivu... | reverse complement strand
GTGCAGTGAAACGGACGCCCGCCGGGTGAAAGTATAGGCTTGCCGCGTCAGAGCGGCCTCGCATAATCCGCCTCCCAGTTGGGACGGGGTCGTAGCTCAGTTGGTAGAGCGTCTCGTTCGCAAAGACTTTTTGGCTTTTTTGCCCCTTTTTCCCTCATGTGCCCACATAGGGACCCACCTCCGGAAGCCCAGTAAAATCAGCCCTTTCGTCGCTCATTGCTAGGGTCGCACGGGGACCCGAGTTCCCCGATATTTTCGTGTCGGGGGTGACAAATGGGGGTGACAAATTCTCCGTCCGAAAGCGCGAACTCCTGCAAGTGAGCGGAGCAAATCTTGGCGAGAAACACGACACTTTTGGGCGGACTATTTTGGCTCAACGACCTGCAAGCCCCGGACGAGATCGAAGTGGCGGCGATTGAACGTGGCCACCTCACTTCCGCGTTCCAACGCAGTGGCGGCGACCACGATGTCGTAGTAGCCGATCATCTTCCCCTTCGTCTCCAGCTCGGCCCAGATTCGTGCGTGATGGTAGGCGGTTTGCTCAGTGTATATAATGATGGGCAGGGAGGCCACCACCGACTGCAAGTATCCCTCACGTTTGGCCCGCTGCGCTCCCTTGGCTCGTTCCACGCCGTGCCAAAGTTCAGCGATGGTAATAGCTGCAACTTCAAACTCCTCGTCAGGTTGTGCAGCAACCCAGCCGTGAAGGTCAAAACTCCCCTTGTCGCCACGGATGATCACATCGGCGTCGAGGATTATTGCCATTTGTCCACTGGGGGCTTGAGGGCTTTGCGGGCGGATTTGAGATCATCGTTCCACCGGCGGGCATCTTCATCGGTCAGTTTGCCAGCGGTGAGCGTTGCGGCCAGATCACGGCCGGTGCAGCGCTTCTCGCCGTCGGGCACCAACCGGGCAAAGCGGACGCCGTTCTTGAGCAGAACAAAAGTGGTGTTCTGGTAGTGGGCGCGGTTGACGCAGTCTGCGAAGGTCCGCGCGGCCTCGGTTACGGTGATGGTTTTCTCAATCATCAAAATCAGATTATCAGAGTTTGAGGGGGTGTCAATTGAGTCGGTCTTGAGGGCGATGCATCGTGATGGCGAACCGACGCACCACCTCAGACAATGGAAAGGGTGCCAGGCTTGCGCCTGACACCCCGCCGCCTTTCAGCGGAGAACAAGCAGGCCGTCGAAACAGCCTGCCGCTACTTTGAGCCCATCCCGGATCGTTGTGTCAGCGTCGTCGTTCAGCCGTTCAGCACGGTCTTCGCGACGAACTCATCCACGGAGGCTTTCAGGATCATCTTGTGCCTGACGGCATTCGATGACTTGAGCAACCCGCGATCCAGCAACCGGTAAACGGTCTTCTTGCTGAGCCCAAAGAGCTGGGCGACCTCCTCCACGGACAAGAATATCCGCTTTGAAGGATCGATGGTGTCGAGAGGCATTGTTCATGTCTCCGGCCTGGGTGCCCGAAGTTGAGCAAGGCCCTTCTCCGTTACCCCAAGCCCATCCCGGCAACTTGCGCTGTCAGGAACGAACCATTCACTGTCACAGCCAACTGAGGCTGTGAAGAAAAGGCCCTGCACCAGGCAGAGCCGCCGCCGGTGTTCAAAGCCGGTGGTCGGTGGGAGAGTGGCGACTACAGAATCGGCAGGCAAACGGAATCCTACAGCACCAGCGGCCGCTCTGCGATAGAGACGGCGACTCCTGCGCTTTGAGGGGCGATCATTGGGCTGGAAGCATTACGGCCATTTTGCTCAGTGAAACCGAACCGTGTATTTGGGCAAAAGCAGCCTTGGTTAATGCGACGCAACCGCAGATTTTTCTCGCCTGTTCTCGCGGCGGACAACCAACTTAAGCCATGCCGATCCATGATCCGCGAGTCCCCGACGAGTTGCTTGCTGTGTCGAGGTCGCTGATCGAAATCGTGGCCAAGACACCCGCTGCACGCGAGCGCCGCCGGGTCCGTGAGTTGCTCGAAAAGGTCGCCCCCAAGCCCAAGGAAACGTCCCAGATACTTGACGTTGTCGATGTCATCAAATTCCTGTTTGAGCACGAAGCGCGTCGGATAGTCGATCCGAAAACAGAGCCCAAGAATGACAGGCTCGTGACCACCGCCGCAGTTGCTCAGCAGCCCAGGGAAAATCTTTGCCGTGGACCATTTCGTTATCACTGGCCGGACGACGCCATCATCATGCCGAACGAAACTCGCACGCCGCTGCCTGCAGATTACGCGCTGGTGATACGGGCGCTCTTTACACGAGCTGGGGAGAAGTTTCGGATTCGGAAATCCTTCGTGAGCATGGAGGAACTCGTGACCATTGCCCTTGCAGCGGAGGTCAGAAAGAAACCAGGTCCCAAGAAAGTTCGAAAAGCGTCTTCCCAAATCTGCAAGCAGATCCGCGGGATGGACGACAAAACGAAGCGGAAGGCTGGGCATCAATTCGTTCGGGTGTTCAATGATTGGCTTCGCACCCGAGGCATTGATTCCAAGTCCATCTGGCTGTTTGACCGCACCGTCAAGGTTTACAAGTTGGGCGAGGGGTGGGCCAAGCAGGGGAGTCCACTGCGAAATTTCGCCACGGCCTTCTCGATCCCCACGCACCCTGATGACGTAGTCGGACTCGCTCACGAACAACAATTCCCGAGCGGCAAGACTCACACCACAGAAGCAGGAGAAAGCGACAGCTAGGTAGTTTCCCGCTGCTCGGGATTCAAAGGAAAACCCGTGTTTCTCGCGAGCGTTTCGCGAGCCTACTCACTTTTCCTGTTTCGATCTCAGAACGGAGGTGGCGTCGTCTCACTACTCGCGCAAGAGATCCGTAAATTATTGCAGACCAGTTTGTTGCAATCGTTGTGGAACTCCATCCTTGCGAGGATGAACACACCCCGTGGCTTCAAACTCCTCAACGGACCCCCCTGCGATAATAGAAGGGTAGAGCCAAATGCTCGTTTGTTCTTTGAAATCCGAAAATTGCAGGAGATTCAGCGGGTCGCCCAACCCGGTGTCGGGAGGGCAAGATAGCTGGAACCTGCGGCTAGGGGCGAAGGCAAGCCTCGAAGCCTCCGAGGTCGCGCGACGGCGAAGCCGGCGGCGGGAAACTTCGGGTCTGATCATGTGTCCGCCTCTTCGTGGACCCCAGGCCTGCCCGTATCGGTCAGCGTGGAATACGAACCCTTTGGTTGCGCGGTAGAGGAAGGTGAATCCTCCGTGAGCGAATCCTGCTCCCGTCAAGCTGGGTGGCCTCCATCCAGCATCACTTCGGCACCACAGGGGCCGGGTGAAGAGAAGGCAGCGCCTGCTGCACCTCTCAAGGTCGGTGTGAACCTCATCACACTAAACCACCTCGGGCGGATGCCCGGCGTGGAGCAGGCGAGTGCCTGCAAGAGGCGGTCCCGTGACAGCAGTGGCAGCACAGCAACGGGATGGCCTGGCCGAGTCCTGCCGTCGTGAAACGCAACAATTGTGCGGCGACTCCCGGACGTGAGCCAACTCAACCGTCGGTCAGAAGACGGACTGCCATACATGGACGGCTTCGTGGAGCCTCAGTTCTTCGGATGAGCGTAAGCTTGTCAGTTGGACACCGGGGCTTCTCGGTGCTGAACACTGCGGAGAACTCCTCCGCTCTGACGCGCAACTGCGGCGCTACTCGCAGAAACCAAAAACAGTATGGAAGATTCAAAAATCTCTTGGACTAAAAACACATTCAACCCGTGGATTGGCTGCACGAAAGTCAGCCCCGGCTGCCTCAACTGCTACGCCGAGAACCTCATGGATACCCGCCTCAAGCGCGTCAACTGGGGACGGGGAAACCCTCGGAGCCGAACCAGCGCGGATAACTGGAAGCAGCCGGTGCGTTGGAACAAGCAGGCAGCTGCGGAGGGCAAGCGAATCAAGGTGTTCTGCGCGTCCCTCGCCGACGTCTTCGACGGCGAAGTGGCCGATGCGTGGCGCGACGACGTGTTCACCCTCATCCGCGACACGCCGAACTTGGACTGGCAGCTCCTCACGAAGCGTCCGGAGAATGCAGTCAGGTATGCCGCTGGCATTCAGTGGCCGCAGAACGCGTGGCTGGGTGTCAGCGTTGAGGATCAGGAGCGTGCCGGTCGTGCCGAGATAATCGCACAGGTGCCGGCCCCGGTGCGATTCCTGTCCTGCGAACCCTTGCTTGAGGGTGTGAAGCTGAACCTCAACGGCATCGGTTGGGTGATCGTCGGCGGTGAGTCCGGGCCTGGATGCCGTCCGATGCAGAAGGAGTGGGTGATTGACATACAGGACCAGTGCCGTGCAGCCAACGTGCCCTTCTTCTTCAAGCAATGGGGTGGCAACACGGCCGACGCTGGCGGGCACCTGCTGAATGGAATCACCTACCACGAGTTCCCAACCCCGGTCCTTCGCCAGCCCATTGTGCCCGCTGCGATGGAACTGAAGGAAGCGGCCTAAACATCAACACAAAAGACAAACCCTGCCGCCCGGTTCATCCGGGCGGCAGGGGACGTTGAAAATCATTATGAGCATTGAAACTATGATCGAACCAAACCCGCCCCTCGTATTCGCTTGTCCGCCTGACCAGAAAGTGACGGCGACGCACGCGGAACCGACGGCAGCCGCCGTTGGCCTGGCAGCCGAGCCTGAGGACGAAGGGATCCAAATCGAGCAGGAAATCTTCGCCGCGCTGGGCGAGCCGTTCTTGATAAACGAGACCAACGGCAAGGTTGAGCTGAACCAGCGCGCGGTCGCCAAGACGTTCACCCATGCGCGCGTGATGCAGTATGACGCGGCCCTTAAGCGGTTCTGCCGCTACGACGCAGCGACGGGCCTGTGGGTGGGCGAGCTGGCGGAACGCACGCACGAGGCGATGGCGCAGCATCTGGAGCGGCTTGGCGAGCGGGCCGGCCACCAGGCGTGCGTGCAGCGCCAGAAGGAGGGCACCATCAACTCGCTGGTCAAGTTCGCCCGGTCCCACGACGTGAAGCCGACGCGCATGGACACGGACTGGCTCTTCCCGGTGGCCAATGGAGTTCTGGATTTCCACGACGGCCCGCCGGTGCTGCGGCCGCACTCACACGAGTATCCGTTCCGCCACTGTTCCGGCGTTCGCTATGACCCTCAGGCCCGCTGCGAGCGGTTCCGGGCGGAGCTGCTTGATCCGGCGCTGGAGGCTGACGACCGCCAGCTCCTGCAGACACTCCTTGGTGGCCTGCTGCTGGGGGAAAATCGTGCGCAGAAAATCCTGCTGATCCGGGGCACTTCAGGCGGCGGCAAGAGCACCCTCGTGTCGGTCATCGAAAAGGTTCTCGGCGAACATCGGGTCGCCTACCTGCGGGCCAAGAACCTGAACGGCCGCTTCGAAACGGCGGGTTTTCTGGGTCGCACGGTGCTGGTCGGCAAGGATGTGCCCGGTGACACGTTGTCGGAAAAGGGCGCGCGGCTCTTGAAGTCGCTCACGGGTGGCGACCTGCTCGAAGGAGAAATCAAATACCAGCAGCACCGGCCGCAGATGAAGGGATGCTTTCACGTCATCATCGTGAGCAACAACCACCTCCGGATCGCGCTGGATGGCGACGAACTGGCGTGGGAACGCCGGCTGGTCACGGTGGAGTTCAACCGTGAGGTGCCATTGAAGCCGATCGTGGATCTGGCCGACGAATTGGTCGGCGCGGAAGGACCGGGCATCCTGAACTGGCTCATCGAAGGAGCGCTGCGTTACCACGCCGAGTTGGAGAGCGTCGGCCGCATTACGATGGCGGAGGCGCAGCGGCAGCGTGTCCGAAACCTGCTCTACAACTCCGACAGTGTGCGCGCCTTCGTCGAGCAGCACCTGTCGCCCACCCCTGGTCACGATGTGTCCAGCCAGGAGCTGCTGACGGCCTATGTCGCACGGTGCCAGCAAAACGGCTGGCAACCAGTGTCCGGCAAGGCCTTCCTGCAAGCCGTGGCCGACGCGTTGGCCAGCCGCCAAAACATCCACCAGCGCCACGACATTATGCGCGACGGTGGTCCGGTGCGCGGCTTCAAGGGCGTCGCACTGAGCTGATGTCCCGTCCGTCCCGTCCGCTGCCGTGGTCCAGCCAGCCCGCTCGGACGGGTCGGACGCTTGGGCACGAAATCTGTAATCGCAGTCGCTGAACTGCTCGCCAACGCGCCGGGGGCAAATAGTGACGGGCTCAAGCACCGGTCGGTCAAGGATCGCAAAGGGCCCGGAATCAATAGGGCACCTGGACATGCGGCATTGCCCGTGGAATCGCCGTTGAAGGTGCCGACGCTGCGGCAAGAGCACGCAGTGGCAGTAGTCCAAAAGCAAGATTAGCGAAGAACAACAACGCTGCCGTTCGCCTTGGTGCGGGCGGCAGCCCAACCAAAATTGTGACATGAACAAGATTCGACTCGAACTCAACAACCACAACCAGCCGGTCGTCATCGAGATGGCCGCGCCGAAAATCAGCCGGCAGCGGCGGAAGGCCGACGCCTACGGCCGGACCACGAGCAACCGGCTGCTGTTCTCCAATGGCAGCCAGGTGGCGTGTGCCACCGTCGACGGCGCGCTGGACTGGCGGGAACTGCGACGCCTGGGTGACCGGTATCGCTCAGTCTGTCCGCCTGCATTGAGGCTGGGCGCTCCCATCCACGCCATCCATTACGTTCAAGCGGGCAAGTGCTGGCCAGAGGATCAGGAATCAACCCCGCTCTCCATCGTGAATTGCGTGCCGGATGAAGAGTGGCCGTTGCTGGAGAACAGGCCTGTCGCGGCTGATGCTCATGCGTTGCTCGCCGAGCAGCCCGACAGCCTCACGTTCCAGTGCCCGATGACTGCCGGCCAGCCCGTCGTGGTCCGTTACGACGACGTTGAGGAGGTGAAGGATCTCCAGAGGCAGATCCACCTGACCATCAGGGCTGACGCCGCTGGCCAACTGCTCGGGTTTGCCGTCCTTGGGATGCGGGATGACAAGACAACGGTGGCGCTGGCGGAAGCGCTGCGGAACCGGCAGGTGAAACGCCTCCGCCGCAACGAGCTGGTAGCGGAAGTGTTCCTCTATCCCAAGCCTGCGCGTTGCCGAGGCGTTGAGCAGCACCGCGTCGACGACCAGCAATGGAGCATCGATCACGGCCTGGAGGGGCTGTGGCGGAACGCGATGACCGTGCATCCGAAAGTGGTGGCGGAAGCGCGGTGCGAATGGGGCATCGCCTAGCAGTCATCGGCGGCCCGGGTGGGTCCACTACCCGGGCCGCCTCTTCAACCAACCCACAACCTGACACCGCCACACGACTGCGTTTCGCATTTGAGTGGCCCCAACCAATGAATCCAATGAGCATTTCAAAGCAACATTCTGTGAGCGCGACCGAAACGCATTCGCCTCGCCTCAACACCTGTCTTGGAGATCGGCGATCTTCCTCCGCGAGGCACCCGCTGCGCACTGGCCGACTCCGACGGCAACTAGCCCAGCTCAAGCAAATAGCCCTCACCACCACCACTTCAGCCGCAACCACGGACTCTTCGAGCACTGCCTGCCCATAGACCGTGAGTTGCGCGACGGCGAGAAGCGTAGTTTTAGCGCCCTGCTGAAACGCCACGGCCAGCTCCAATTCCGGGGCGGCGTCACCTTCCAACTCCAAGGCCAAGGCCACGCCCGCCGGTATCTGGCCACCCGGCTGGCGGCTGTCGCCTGAAGTTCCAGATTCGTGCTTTTCGTGCCGATCATGCAGTTGGCCCACCCCGCTGCATGATCGCACGATTAGCACGAATCCTTTGCATCCGCCGTGGCCCAGAGCGTTAAGCCACGGCCTTGGGACATCCTCGGACACGTCGGCGCTCTCTTCCCATTCTTCCCAAATCTCCAAATTCGAGCTGCCTTCGATCTCTTCCTTTCGAGTCTTCTTCCCTCCTCCTTCTTCTTCTCTCCCCCTCCACAAAACCGGATCACCATTCTATCGGGTTCGCAAACACCGTCGCTCCCATCAAAGCCATAGCAGTCCGTGGGGCAACTTCATCGCTGCGCCTCCATTGACTCCCTCTGCCAAAAAAGAGCCGCTTGACACCCGTCGCGCCATAGTGTAATGTTTAGTTACACATGAAATCCAGCTTCGGTCCAACCTTGAAGCGCCTCCGCAACGAGCGCCAGTTGAGCGTGCGTGCCTTGGCGTCACTGGCCCGCGTGTCTGTGCCATGGATCACCCTGGTCGAGAACGGCCACCGCAGCATCGGACGCAACTCCCTTGAGAAGCTGGGCGCGGCGTTGGAGTTGAGCCGTGCCGCAATGGACGAGTTCATCCTCCTGGGCGTGACGGCTGGGCGGGTGGAGCCGGGACGTCGGTCACCCATCCGCCACCATCCACGCCTTCACGCTGCGCTGGGCTTGTTCCTGCGCGAAGCCGGCATCCAGCCATGCGACATCCGCGAAGTGGAGGTTGTGTCAGAATTTCAGGCCAACGAGCCGCGCAAGCTCGCCACTGGCCTGCAACAGGCCGCGCGTAGTCGCGGCCAGGAAATCATCGCAGCGACAGGCACGGCGTTGAACCGCCCCGCCCTCCGTATGCGGTTGCGCAACCACCAGGCGCTCTACATCGAGTTCCTGCTGATCAAGGCCGACGGTTCGGCCTCACCGGGTGCTGCCTTGGCTGCAGCACGTAATCCACCCCTGACTGCGGCTCGTGCGCCACAGAACAGGCCAGCCAAAGAAGCACGTCCTCATGGCACAGACCAAGACCAAACCAGGTAGTAGCAAGCAACCGACGTCCTCCAACAAATGGGAGGCCGTCAAATTCGACAGTGAGAAGAGTGACCTCGACACGTTCAGCCTTGAACTAGGACAGGCGGACGGCGCGGTGATAATCGAGGTTTACGATGATGACTTCCCAGTAGAACTGGGGCAGTTGTCAGCGGAGGAACTCAAGACCCTGACGGACTGTGAAACCGCCATTGATCGCAACCAGGACGCCTTCAGGGAAACCGCCTTGGCCTTATGCATCATCCGCGATCAGCGCCTCTACCGGGAGAAGTTTAAGACCTTCGAAGGTTACTGCCGGACGCGCCACGGTTTTGGGCGAAAGCAAGGATACCGGTTGGCCGCCGCAGGTCAGCTGCTCGCAGAAATGGGTCCAATTGGCGACACTGCCCTCAAAAACGAGAGTGCAGCCCGCGCGTTGCTGAAGGCTCCCAAGGCAAAGCGGCGTGAAGCGCTGGAAAAGTCCGTGGCCGAGTCCGGGGGCCATCCAGTGACGGCTGCCAAGATTAGCGCGGCGGTCAAGGCTGTAAGCGACGACAATACCGAGGAGGATGACGATCCCGCCGCAGAAGCCGTCGTGGTGCATCCCGACTTTCAAGCCCCCACCAACCAACCCTCCCTAGCCACCCATCGCGAAATGGCGGAGTGGGCGACGAAGGGCTACAACATTCACAGCGATTCAACGAGGAGGAAGGAAGTCGGAGAGATTTTCCACCGCCTTATGCGCGAGCTCAAAAGACACGCGGAACTGGAATCATTGGAGGCAGCCTAAACCCGAGGACGATTACCCCGGCGTGCTGGGGCGTGGCAGGTTGCGCGCCCGGCCCGGCTGCCGGTCTTCGGATTCCCGGGGAGTCGTCCCACACAAACACAAATCAAATGCCAAATCTGATAAAGTTCGCGAAGAAGAGCCCGTATCTGCCCGCCAGAGAGGGCATCCACGACGCAGTCGTCGTTGATGTCGTCGCCTCGGAGGGCGCTGACGGCACGTTCAACAAGATCCGCGTGGTCTGGGAGGTGGCGGAGACGCTGCCCAACGGACGACGCTTCACGGTCACCAAGCCCTACTACTGCTATGATCGGTTCATCGCCGATTTCGAACCGGTGCTCGGCTCCAACCACCCGCTGATCACCGGCGAGGAGGAGAACATCAACACCATCGTCGGCCTGGCGATGCGCGTGGACGTCGTGCACAACGCCACCAGCGACGGCGGAGTGTTTCCACACGTCAACGCACTGTTCCCAGCCGGCAAGGTGGTTCTGCTCGTGTCGTCGTATTACGTGAGGCTCGCGGATCGAAGCCGAAGCCGAGAGGAGGTGCCCAATGCCGCAGCCGCCTAATCGTGATGCGGCCGCTGAAACCACGGGTGGGTGCTGTCAAGGCACCTGCCCGGCGGTGGCTGTTCGACCGCCTGCCGTCCACTCCTTCTCCCGCCCGTTTGCCCGCCTGCATGGGATCACCGAGGCCATCATCGCCGGCTATCTCGCCAATCGGATCATGGCTTCCATCGGCTGCGATGATGAAGATGCCGACTACCGGATCAGCCTGGACGCCCTGACCAAGAAATACCCCTACCTGAGCCGGAGTGGGATCGCCGGCGCTCTGGCACGGCTGAAGCGGAAGGGCGTGCTGGTGACCCATCAGAACAACGTGCGGGGTTTTGACCGCACCACGCACTACCGGTTCGCTCCCGAATCATTCACCGTGGCCAGCCGCGATCCCGTTTACTTCGACGTCGCAATGGCCCAGCAGTTCGGAGTCCCAACGGCGCTGGTGCTGACCAACCTGCGGATGCGGATCGCAGAAGTGCGGTTCCAGGCTCCAGAGGCCACCCATTACCGCTTCTCGGCACGCAACGTGGTGAAGTATCTGCCCCTGTCCAAGAACACGCTGGGCCGGGCGTTGAAGACGCTGCGGGATGCCGGGCGGGTGCAGTTGGTCGAGGGCCGCGGTTGGGATCGGGCAACGCAAGTGGACATCGCCCACTTCCTCACTCATGACGCAATTGCGAATATGGCTGCCCCAGAAACGAACAGTGATTCCCCAACGGTGGACACCCATGAACCAGGCGCGGACAACCATGCCCCAGAAGCGCACAACGATAATATATTGGAAGGAGTCCTTGGAAGATCTGCATTGGAAGGGGAGAGTGAAGAAAAGGACACTTACGAAACGCGCCCGGCTCCGCCGTTCGCGGGACGTGCGTGTTCTCTTCCAAGCTCGCCCCGACCAGCCAGCACCAGTTTGGGCTCCTCAGGCACCATCATCGGCGCAAGCGCCCCAGACGTGGCCGCTGAGTCAGGCGCTGTCAACGGCTCCTCAACTGTGGCGTTGGCCGTTCCGGCATCGGCCACCACAGCCGGTGGTCGTGACGGCGTCAGCGGAGTCTTCCCCTTCAAAACCCTGATGGTTGCTGGGCGCAGGGCTGCGGTCAGTGAGGTCGGACCGATTCATCACCTCGACGGCGTCCAAGCCATGCGGAGTTACCTGCCACCGACCGAAGCTCCCGCGCATGGGGCTGTGCCGCGCTACCATCACGACACCACCGGCAAGCCAACTTACTTCACCCAGTTCGCTGATCTACAGCAGGAGAACCGGCGAAGGTCAAACGGCAACGCGACGCAGTGGCAGCGACTCAACAGCGCAGTGCTCACCCGGGCGCTGGCCATGTTTACCGCATGGGGACCGGCCAAGCTGCTCAGAGCGCTGGCCCAAACGACCAATCAGGAGCGCTACGAGGTGTGCCGTGGCTGGATTGCGGCGTTCAAGTGTCCCGAGACCGACCTCGACATCTACGGCAACATTGATCAGGTGCCCAACCTGTTGACTGAATTGTTCGTGCTGGGGTGCGAGGCCTATCTGAACCCTGACCTTGAGCAGTGCGAGCCCCAGATTCTCAAGATGGCAGAGATGATCTTCCAGGTCGTCCCCCCGTATTTGGATGGCGACCGGGCCGCCTTGGAGCGTCTGGGTTTAAGTCGTCTCCGTTACGGCGAACTGGTGCGGCAGGAGCGCCATTGCTCACCCGACGAGGCCAAGGAGGCTGATGGACGGCTCAGTGCAGCCGAGAAAGTGAAGGTCTTGGAGAATGCCATGCTGTCCCGCAACCGGGTCGGTCGCTGGACGCTGAAAGGAGAGCGCCGGCATGATCTGTTCGCGTGGAACGTCAAGGCGTTGAAGGCCGCTGAAGACTTCTTCACCGACCATCAGCATTGGGCGGCGGGCGATCTGCTCAGCATCATGGATTTAGCCGTTGAGACCCAGCTCTCAGGTCTTGGAGTCGGCGGCTACGGCGATCATTTCTACGCCGAGAAGGCCAACGACCTCGACTTCCTGATGACGCACTTCGAGCGGATCATGGGTTCCGAAACGATCCGAGGCATGAGATTGCCGACGCCCCGATTTAGGCCGCTGCAACCGACGCCCGTGGAGAAAGGCCAGCCATGAACCGCAGCTTTGAGCAACCGTGTATTCTCGAAACGCCCAACGATCTGGCTGCCTCCACGGTCGCCCCTGCCGTGGCGTTGAACGATGAACCACAAGCCCCGTTCCCCACCGCCCTCACCACCACGATGATAGTGCTGCTGCTCGTCAGCGGCTTCTTAAACGGCTCCTCGCTGCTGCTGCTGTCGGCGTTGATGGGGTTGCCGCTGCTGCTCTGGCGGCTGTTCGTGACGCTGGATGCGTGCAGCGAGCGAATAGCAGCAACGACGACATCAACCAGCGCCGCCGACCAACCAAGCGGCACAACCTCAACAACCAACCAAATCGAACGCCCATGAAAATCCCCGACGACATCACTATCGTTCTCACCCCCATCCGCCCGGTTCCCTACACCGATGAAGAGATGGGGCAGGTAGCGCGCTTCATCAACACCTTGCCGGTTGATCCACCCTTGCCGAAGGCGGAACTCCGAGTCCTGGACGGCTGCCTACAGCAACTCATCCACAACCGCAACCAGCCCCCATCGCCCGACCATCCTTTCGCCATCGCGGAGTTGACCGATGCGGTGCGGGAGCGGTTCGGTGCCAAAGCGGGGCATTTCGAGATCAACGAGCAGACGGCGACGCAATTGATGCACGCGATCTTCGCCGATGGCCCGACGATCCAGTTCCGCCAGTTCCAACTCAATTTGGAGCACGACCACCAAGACCGGGCCAGATTGCGGGTTGGCTTCCATCCCGTTGAGTGGCGGCGCGTGAAGCAGTTTGCGTGGCGGCTGGCAGGAATGACGTTTGAGGAGGAGTCAGGCAATGAGCACCAACCATCAGCGGCCGCGTAATCGTTTCGTCAACGGCAACCCCTACCATGAAGCACTGGTGGCAGACGCTCAAAAGCACTGGCGCTGGTCGGAGTGGCAGTTGGCGAAGCTGCGCGTGGACAGAGGAAATGCCCCCATCAACCACAACGAGGAGGAGATCATCAAATGGCACCAATGCAACCCGACAACCCGCTAGGACAACGGCTGCTGGACAGTTCAGTCGAGGCCACAGTGAATCCGTTGCTGCCGCAGTCGCCCCACAAACCAGCGACCCCTTCCCAATGGTTTGCCGACAAGTTTCCGGCTGCATTCCGCAACTTCGGCACCCCGTTTTTGGAAACCGTTGAACACAGCATTGATTTTGAGTTCCGTCGGGTAGTTGAGATCAACATCGACTTCTTTGCGGCTGCATTGGGTGGGGATGAACGGCTGGGGCATCGGGTGGTGTTTTTCCGTCCGGAGGGATGCTTCTACTTCAAGGATGTGGACAACACCTTCTACCCGACCGATGAAACGAAACTGGCCACGCTGCTGTCCGCCCTGCTACTGCGATGTGCCGAGGAAATGCCCGCCACCGTCGATCGCCGGAACCTCTTCGTGGACTTCAGGAGGGAGTCGCGGCTGAACGAAGTGGTCAGGAAGGCACGTTGTATCCTCGCAGTTGACGCCACCTTCTTCGCGGCCGATTCCATCCACCGCAGAATCGAAGGCGTTGAAACCCTCGACCGCACCGCCCGCAACTTCGTCGGCACCAACATCGACGTTGCCACCCCTGCTGAACAGTTGACCGTCGCCGAGCTGATCGCTGGGTTCCTTGAGTATTGCACCGCCAACAAGCTCAAACTGGACACCCCCCGGCAGGCCAAGCGGTTCATCGTCGAGGCCGTCAACGAACACTATGGCGTCCGGCTCCGCCATGACCTCGCTGCTGCTGGCGGTAAGAAATGCGCCCGGGGATGGAAGGGGTTGGCGTTTCGGAACCGGCTGGTCACCGTTGAGGCTGGGCAGCGGAATTGAACCCCCGGACCCGCCGCTGATGCTTTTGAGTCCAATCATAGGAAAGCAGCGACCAGCATCCGTCCGCAGCCTGGTCCGTCGCATCTATACATTTGGCACTCAGCCCACGGTTCATCACCGTTTGACAGAAGCCCCGTTGTTGAGCGTTACGGCCCCTCTGTTGCGTTACCGGACTTCGACCTCATAAACACCCGTCCAGCGCTTCCGATCGATCCTGGGGCATTGTAGGCGCAAACTGGCGATTAGCGCTGGCCGAACATAAGAATAGACCGTTGCTCTGCCTCATTCACATAGATAGCACCGCCAAATGTGTGATTGAGTCGCCAGAATATCGAATTCAGCGCTGAATGCTCCGGATTGTATTTCTACCTGCAAAGTCTCTTTAGCTTTATAACCTCCACTTTGCCGTTGAAGTTGTCTTCATTTTGAGTGCTTCGGCGATGAGAAAACGCTGATTCGAGGCCGTTGGAGACGCGAAGTTGAAGATTGGCGTTGGGCGCTGCTTCTTCAATCCCCATGCCGGTCGTTCTCCAGGCCAAAATGCATATCCGACGATTGCTTCTGACGATGCGGTTAATGTCGCTGCGATTCTATTCCAGAGCGCACTGGACAGAGAATTCTCCGGCTGCCACTTTCCGCCCATGAACGCGCTGATGATTATTCCTCTCTCGAATTACCATTTGTCGCATCGTTGTTCAGCCCTCGCCGCTCAACCTCCGCCATTGAAAGCAACACTCCATGTCCGACCCTACCCCCAGCCATTCAACCAACTCCCTGCCTGAGAAGATCGTTGTTACGCTTCGGGCTGGTGGGGTGTTCTTCGCCGCTGCTAACGTCATCTGTGTATCAATTCTGGCGTGGGTCTATCTGTCGGTGAAATTGGAGCCGAAGGCATTGGCGGTGACCGGTTCTGCGCGGAAAGCGATCGTCTCCGATCTGGTCACCTGGTCGGGCACAGTCACCGCCAAGGACCCCAACCTGGTCAAGGCTTACGACACCCTCAAAATCGGCTCCGACAAGGTCAAAGACTACCTCATCGGCAACGGCATCCCTGAATCCGAAATCACCCTCTCCGCCATCACCACCGTCCGTCGCTACCAACAGCAAATCGTCCCTGGTGCTGCGGCAAGCCCAGGCTCCCCTGCTTCAGCTCCAACAATCATCACCACCGACAAGGTCGAGATGTTCACGCTCACCCAAACAATCAGCATCAGCTCCACGAACATGAAGACGGTCCCAATGGTTTCCCGGGGCGTCACCAGCCTCATCAAGGAGGGCGTTGAGGTTGATTCCAACGCCCCTAGCTACCACTACACCAAGCTGTCCGAGCTCAAAATCAACATGCTTGCTGACGCCACCAAGGATGCCACGACCAGAGCGGAGCAGATCGTCAACAACGCCCACGGTCGCCTCGGTAAACTGGTGGAGGCCCGGATGGGGGTCATGCAGATCAATCCGAAGGGCGTCTCTGCCACATCAGCGGAGGGCAACAACGACACCTCTTCTTACGAGAAGGAGATCACCGCCATCGTGAGCGTCAAATTCGAGGTAAAGTAGTCTCCACTCCTTAACCCGACGACCATGAAGCAACGGCTCACTTCTACTTCTGCGGCGTTCGGTGCGCTCTGCCTGAACCTGCTGGTTGGGTGCTGCACGACTACAGTGACCGTTCCCAACCCGCCGCCAGTGGTCATCGACATCCACACCCACCTCTTCAACGCCAGATACGTGCCCCTCCGCGAGATCGCCGTTTCGCGCGGAGTGCCTCAACCCATCGCCGAGATCTTGGCGAAGCTCCTCCTGGCCATCTGTGGTGATTCCCATTTGGCGGAGCCGGGTGCCCAGTCGGTTTCCTCGGACTTCGTGATCGTTGAGGCTGGGCAACTCGCTCGTCGGAACGCGAAAGCTGCCGCCAGTGCCAGGACAGCGGTGGTTCGCGAGGTGTTTCAGCCGCATGATTTCAAAACCATTCTCGACCCCGCTGAGATCGACCAGTTGAAGGCTTACTTTCGGGGTCAACTGAAGATGCGGACCAAACGCACGTCGGCCACAGAGCTATCTTGGGACGAGATCGCCGAGGCCTTGGAGATCATCGGGATTCTCGCCGACCAGCACGGAGACAAAGTCCAGCAGATGGGGCTGCCGCTCGAAGGTTACTTGCGGTTCATTGGGACGATGTTGACCAGTGAACGGGGCATCGCCGAGGCCCTTCACCGCACCTATCCCTCGGCGGACCTGTTTGTTCATCACATGATGGACCTTGAGCACTCCTACGGGCAGCCGCCGTTGTTCCCGTTCTCCAGACAAATCGAAAAGATGCTCGCGTTGGACGCCGCGAACAACGGCCGGTCGCTGATGTTTGCGGCGTTTGATCCCTTCCGGCGCGAACAAGCATTGCCGTTGGCTCAGCGCGCTTACTCGTTGGGGGCGGCTGGATTCAAGTTCTACCCACCGTGCGGATATCGCCCAACCAACAACACCAATTTCCCTCCGATCGACCTCGATGGAACGGTGAAGGAGCAATGGAACTCGCGCTACGCCGACATGACGCCAGCCGAGCTCAATGCTTGGAATGAAGGCTTCTTCGGCTTCTGCGAGAGCAACAACATCCCCATTTTCGTCCACTGCACGCCGCATGGATTCGAGTCGGTTAAGGGCTATGGAGAACTGATGGCTGATCCTGCGCATTGGCGACCAGTCTTGAAGAAGCATCCGAACCTCCGGCTGTGCTTTGGGCATGCTGGCGGAGAGGGCGGTTGGTTCGATGCCCAAGGAGACGGGAATCTCGGCACCAACTACTCGGCGGAGGTCGTGCGGTTGTGCGTGGAATTTCCGAACGTCTATTGCGAGGCGGCTTACTTGGACCCCATCCTCACCGACTCAGGGTTGGGGCAGTTTCAAACGAATCTGGTGCATGTTCTGAGGCAGCACCCCGGCCTGTCCAACAAGCTGATGTATGGCACCGACTGGCACATGCTCACCCAGGAGGACAAGCATCCCCACTACCTGCGCCAGTTCAACACCGTCTTCGAGCATCCTGAACTCGCGGCAATGAAGGCTGACTTCTTCGCCGGCAATGCTGCACGTTATCTACGCCTGCGGGATCTCGCCAACGACCAGCGTCTCAACGCAGCGCTTCGGCAAAAGTTAGTGGAGATCCTGAGACGGCTGGATGCGCAGGCTGCACCTTACCGGTTCAGAGCTGTCGACCAGCCCAAGAAATGAGCGCGTGGCTATGAACCAAGCCAATGTCCGGGCGGTTCAAGATTCGCCTACTTGCTATCCGCCTTCGCTTTGGCAGCGTTGACCTTCGCCCATCTGGCTTTGACGGCGGCGCGGATGTTGGCTTTGCCTGCGGCCGACATCTTCCGCTTCTTCTTGGGGGCTGAAACAGTGGCAGGAGCAGCCTTGCCTTTGATCTTCGCCCACCGAGCTTTCTGAGCTGCCGCCATCTTCGCCTTGGTGGCTGCGGAGAATTGACGACGACCGCCTCGCTTGGCCGCTGGTGCTGGAGTGGTTGGAGCTCCTTGGCCGAGGACTTTGGAGATTGCAGCGAGTCGGGCTTCAAGCTTCGCCTTCTCGTTGACTAGTGCGGTCCGGAGCTTGAGGTATTTGTTGAGGTCAGCGTTCATCCAACGAGCGTGGCGGGCCATGATGACAATTTCAAGCCTCACTGGCCGCAAGCAGAGGTGAAAAGTTTGGAGGTGGCACTCGTGCACTTCCATTGCTTTTGGAAATGTTCTGAGCGTGAATCGAGAATGCCATTCTCGCGATGCTCTCGATTTCTGATCGAATTCGCCGAAAAAGGGTTGGCTATCGACTCTCCGTCTGCTACGCAAGGCCAGTTCATGGGGAAGCATTTCCGTGAAAGCAAATTGCAACGTCTTGTCCTCGCTTTCGACAGGGGCGCGAGTCCTTGCCACTGACGAGTCTGCTCAAAAGCCGGCATCTTCTGGGGCGTGGGCAGGCGGCCTTTCTACAAGCCGGTTTTACAGAGCCCTACTGAAGGAGCAGCGGCAAGCTCGCACCTCTTGTTTGAGACAAACCAGCACTTTCAGTGGAGTCTCTGTGAAGGTGAAGTTTCTTGGCCTGCTCGCGCTGCTGCTTCTGCTGCCACTTCTTGGCAACGCGCAAATGTCTGGTTTTATCTCCTCGGATCAGATCACGGGAACAGCTTTAAAAAATAGCGACCGGTCTGCGGTTGTGCTGATTCACGGGTGGAATCCTGACGGCTACGCAAATAAGTTTGCGGATGGTGACTGGCCTCAACTGGTAAGCGCACTTCACACAAGATTGAACAACACTGGATGGAAGTTGCTGCTTTTCCACTGGGAAAGCGATGCCAATACAGGCCCAGCGATTGACGTGGGAATATTTGGGATCACAGGCTTCGCGAATGCGCGCGAGGCTGCAAACAACGCGTTCCTCAACGGCTCACGGTTGGCTGATTTGTTGAATCAGTCTTCTCCAGATTTGCGCAAGGTTGTCTTTATTGCCCACAGTGCTGGTTCTTGGGCGGCATATCGTGCAGCTGATAAACTACTTCAGAGCAATCCTTATGTGGTTGTTAATGTTGTGCTGCTCGACCCGTTTATTCCAGGAGTCGATCCATCGATCGTAACATCACTAACAACGGCCACAATCAGCCAGCTTGCACTGCATTCATCCACGGATCGGATTTATCGTTTAGAGAACTACTATGCAAACGATGCTACGGACGTCGATTTTGACTGGGGAAATGGCGGCGGTAGGAAGGCCACATCGCAAATCTTTGTCTGGCGTAGTCGGGACATAAACCACCGGGTCGATTACAATTCCACGCTCGGGTTTTACTACGACGGCCACGGTGGGCCTATTCGCTTTTTTGCGGACACGGTAGTTACCACAGCAGGACCTCCTGTCCCGAACGGCCTCGCCTTCGCACCATGGGATTTCGCGAGTGTCGGCTATTATCGCGGTCTAGTGAATGAGGGGTTTTTACTTCCATCTATCGTAACTCAGCCTCAGGCCACGCCGCCAACACCACAAGGAGATACCGCCACATTGAGCGTCGTCGCCAACCGAGCCACCAGCTACCTTTGGTTTCGTAATGGGGTCAGCACAGGAGTCACTACACCGTCCATCAACTTGCTCGCCAACAGTGCGAATGAAGGCGATTACGTGGTGCGCGTTCAGAACAATGCCGGCTTGGTGTTTAGCGAAAAGGCGCGCTTTACCGTCGCAACAGCCGCTTCCAGACCCACCATCACTTCAGTTTCACCGAGGAATCTGACTGGCCTACCGTTGCCGCAAACTCAGAGAATCACCATTCTTGGCACCCTGTTTTCGTCGAGTTCGCGGCTAACATTCTTCGATGGAGTCAATACCTACTCAGGCAGAGTGCCTTTAAGCATCAGTTCCACCGAGTTGAAATTCGACATCGCCGTTGGCCCGAACGCTGCAAACTGGACGGTGAAAGTGGTGAACGGAGCCGTCGAATCCGACCCCTTCTCGTTTTCTGTCACGAGCGCCGTGGACACAACTGCGCCCTCGGCCCCCGCTGGATTGTCGGCAACTCGCTGGGCCAGCGGCAATCAATTCCTGCTCGACTGGACGAATCCCAGCGACCCATCGGGCATCGCCAAGGCCTGGGTCAAAATCGGCTCCACCCCAATTTCTCCCACCGATGGCGTTGCCTACTTGCTGCCCGCCAACAAGCCCTTACAAGTCGCTCTGCCACTGTCCTCCGGTTCGCAATCTGTTCACCTTTGGCTGGAGGACGGCTCCGGCAATCGAAACCAAAACAACCGTGCCACCATCACCATTGGCACCGATGTCACCAGTCCCGTTGTGCTAATCACATCACCATCAGCCAACCCATTGACCACGACGCAGGGCAGCGTGGTGCTGAATGGCTCCTACGGGGATGATCTCAGCGGAGTCGTTTCCGTGTTGTGGCAAAACTTCCCCACCGGATCAGGTGCAGCGACTTTGACCAGTTCTGGTCTTGGTGGCACCTGGGCCACGCCTGCCATAACCCTGCGCCCGGGACTGAACATCATCGGCGTAACCGCCACGGATGCGGCGGGGAATGTGGGTTCAAGGACGATCCAAATCACCTATGTGGACACTTCCAACAGCAGCAGCGCGACCGTGACCATCACACCGCAAGGTGCAATTGACCAGGGCGCACAATGGCGAATCAACGGAGGGCCTTGGCGCAACAGTGGTTTCACCGAGCAAAATGTTCCCGTTGGCCCGCGCTTCGTGGAGTTCATGAACATCCCCGGTGGCTACAGCACGCCCGCAGGTTTTAGTGTCAACGTCATCGCAGGCCAAAATGTCTCAGCCAGCGGCAACTACACGCCGATTTTCGTCGCTGCCCCACCGAACACCCCCAGCAATCCTTCACCCGCTCATGGGGCTGTGAACGTGGGGCGAGCACAACCACGATTCTCATGGAGTGGCGCTGCCCCGGGAGGAGATTTGCAATACGCCTTCTGCATTGATCTGGCCAATCCCGCTAATCCCGATCCCCCGGTCTATTTCGGCTTTGGTTCGCTCAATGACAATTCCTTTCGATTCCCAGACACATCCTTCGCCCTGCCCTCGGCGACTACTATCAATTGGAGGGTCAAGGCTCGTGCCAATGGCATCACCGTGGATGGCCCAGTCTGGCGCTTTACCACGGAATACGCCGTGGCCGATCTGGTGGTCAAGGATCTCGCCTTGGACGGTAACGTTGAGCCGGGAGCCAGCGTCACTTTGAACGCCACGATTGTAAATCAGGGCAGTTTTCTGGCACCGCTGGGTTATCTCTACTTTTACTTATCGCGGACGCCAGGAGGGAAAGAGATTCGCTTGAACCTCCCAATTTCTCTCATTGTTCGGGAATTGCTGCCCGGCAACTCCACTAACATTACTTTTTCGGCGAAGCTGGACGGGCTACCGGCAGGGCAGAGTTTCATTGATGCTTGGGTTGACACAACCGCCTATGGCCCAACTGGCGAAGCCAGCTTAGAAAATAACCTCACCAGCATTCAACTCAACTACGTGGACGGCAAGAATCCTGAAGTTTCCTACCTTGGCTTGGCGAACGTCTACCCGAAGACAGGTGTCGGCATGAACATCATCTACACCGCAAAGGACGATGTCGGCATTGCTACCGTGGATTTTTACTATTCGACGGATGGGGGGACGAACTGGATTCCGATTCAAGAAGGCTACGTGCCGCCTGCACCCCCAACATACGGGGCTGGATTTGCTTGGCAGATTCCAAGCAACGCTCCGCTCACCACTAACCTGTTTGTGCGTGCAGTCGCACGGGACGCTTCAGGCAACGCCGGGGAGCGAATTGCCGGCCCATACACCTTGAGAGACGGAACGGTGCCGACCGTCACGATTCTTTCGCCCAATGGTGGCGAAGTTTTGGACATGGGCTCATCCTACCAGATTAGATGGTCCATCACAGCCTCAAGTCCGCTGAATTATGCCACGCTTTATTTTTACCGCAATGGCACGGCAGATGTCCTCACGAACGTCGTGAACCTCACGAACGGTGCCTTCCTTTGGACGGTGCCGAACAACTTTGCAACGACGACCGGGAAAATCCGCATCGTCGCCGAAGACGTGAATGGAAACAATGGGGATGACTACAGCGACGGCTTTTTCACAGTCCGAGATACTACTGCGCCCCCCCCTGCACCGTGGACGACCCCAAACGCGATCACCAGCACTGTTGGTGGGGATCCTGGCGGGCTACCAAAAATTGTCGCCGACAGGTTGGGGGTCGAGCACTTGATATACGGTCTCTCGCACGACGAGAACACTCACCGGGTCAGTTTTCGCTATCGGAAGCGCACGAACGGTTCGTGGGGGAGCGCGACGCTCGTGAACTTGGATTCACAGCTGGTGGATGCTGCGGTAGGCTCCGACTATTTTATCGGCTCCTGGCGTTTTGCGGTGGATAATTCCGGGAACCCGCACATCGTCTGGACCACGTCGTTTAGTTCCTTTGCAAACATCAACAAACAGGAGGTTTACTACAGCTACTTCAACGGTTCGACTTGGGCCGCGCCGGTGGCTTTGTCCAGCAGCATTCTTGGCGGATACAACGTGAACAGAGTGAGTTGGTCGGCCAAAGCCGGCATGCCTGTTGCGGCCAGCGGTGCTGCCGCTGCGGTCGTCAATGGAAAGTTGTATGTCGTTGGTGGGAGCTTTTTCCTACGCACTTACGAATATGACCCAAATGCGAATACTTGGAACCGAAAGGCGGACATGCCCGGTGGCGGGCTCTCCGATGGAGGAGCCGCCTCGATTGGAAGTAAGATTTATGCGGTTGGCAATCCCTTTGATGGAAACATCCGGATTTACGACCAGCCGAGCGACACATGGTCTCAAGGAGCCACGATACCATCCAGACGACAGGGCGTTCGGCTCGCTGCTGTTAACGGGAAAATCTATGCGATTGGTGGCTACCTCTACTCGGATGGAACCCGGTCGGCGAAAATCGAAATGTATGACCCCGCGAGCAATTCGTGGAGCACCAAGTCAGACATGCCGACAGCAAGAGGGTATGCAGCAGTTGCCGTTGTGGGCGACAAAATTTATGTTATCGGGGGTGACGGGAACGGTGGCGGGTCACTGAGGACAATCGAAATCTATGACCCAGTTAACGATGCTTGGAGCACGCCCGTCATTCAGGCTGGCGCAAATTGGCCTTACAGCAGGGGTGGCGTTGCCAGTGTCCTAAACGGGCGGATCTACTTGGCTGGTGGCGACACTTCAAGGACAGTTCAAGAATACGACCCTGCTTCAAACACTTGGCAACCGATGAGTTCGATGCTCTCGGCGCAACAATTCAGTTGTGGTGGTGCTGTCGGATCGAAATTCTACGTGATTTCAGGCTACGATGAATCGGGTAGCACAGTCAGTGCCGTCGAGGAGGCAACTGTTTTCAGCAGCGTCGTTGGCGCAGTCTCAGGCTCACCCAGCATCGCCACTGATTTGAATGATGCAGTCCACGTGACTTGGGACGATGGGGCATACTACCAACCCGATGGCAATTCACCTATCGGGCTCGCTTACGCGGGGCAGAGAAACATCTTCTACAGTGCGAAGACCGGGCAGAGTTGGTCAGCGCCATTGCAAGTGACCACAGGCGGGGCCTACGGCCCGAGCATGGCGCTCAGTCGGTCAAATGACATTTACGTGGCCTACTCGTTCGGAATGCGCTCGATTGCGACGGTCAAGCGGAACGGTTCTGGGTGGTCCGCTCCTACGTTGGTAACTACAAACTCAGACGGCTACATCAGCCTGGCGGCAACGACGAATGCCTTTCCACAGATTGTCTGGTCACTGGTCAGCAACCAACCGACCAATCAGCTTCTCTACAGCTCGTTTGACGGAACCGCCTGGTCGCCCGCGGAGGCACTCGCTGCCACTCGTTACGGCGGAACGCCATCAACTCTGACGATTGATTCGCTCGGCAGACCTCACGTCACCTGGGAGCCGAAAGATTACCCGGCCATTTTGCTCTACCGCAGCAAGTTTGGCGGACAATGGACGCCGACGACCCGGTTAAACTTGAACAGCCAAAATGTTATCCAATCTACAAGCGATGCGACACTTTCTCTGGTTAATGATGAGCTACATGTCGTTTGGAATTCTTCCGTCAACGGCAATGTCGAAGTGCTTTACAATCACGCAAGTGTTGGCTCCACGAATGACGTCTTTGCTCCGGGTGTTACCGTTACGTCACCGGCCGCAGGCACTAGCCTTTCGGTTGGTTCCAACGTGAACGTGCAATGGAGCGCGAGCGACAACGTCGGTGTGGCCGCCGTCCATCTGCACTATTCGACGAACAGCGGCGGTTCTTGGGTGTTAATCGCAACGAACCAGCCGAACAGCGGAACCTATGCATGGACGGTTCCAAACTTGGGGACCAACGCCGGCCAAATTCGGGTGACAGCACAGGACGCGGCGAACAACGCGGGGGTCGGCTTCTCTGGCAGTTTTGTCACCGCTGATTTGACCGCGCCCACTGTCGTGATTGTCGCCCCCACAAATGGAGCTTTTTTAAGTGGTGGCACGACAACGAACATTCTTTGGACAGCCACAGACAACGTGGCCGTAGCCAGCGTTGATTTGGAGTATTCGCTCAACAACGGAATCAGTTGGTCAGCGCTGGCGACTGGGCTTAACAACACGGGTGTGTATGCATGGTCGGTGCCGAACATTGCAACAACCCTTCTGCAAATTCGCGCAACCGTCCACGACACCGCAGGATTGTCCTCCTCCGCAACGGTGCAGCCCTTGACAATCATTCGCGTGAGCGCCCCACCAGTTCAACCCAACAGCCCGTTCCCGCTGAACTTCGGGACGGCGGTATCGGTTTCCCCGGCACTGCAATGGCGGAGCGGGAGTCCAGATGGTGCCGCGCTGTCCTTCAACGTGCGGTTCGGCACCGCTCAGAATCCGCCAGCAGTTGGCGCGGCATCACAAATGTCGTTCAGCCCTGGCGCGCTTAACTATCTTACCACCTATTATTGGCAGATAGAAGCGACGGATGGCGTGAGCACAAACATCGGTCCGGTTTGGAGTTTTACAACTGAGGCAATGCCGCCAAACAGTCCACCCAGCATCACCGAGCAGCCCGCAAGTCAGACGCTGAACGTCGGTCAGAGCGCAACCTTCAGCGTGATTACCACGGGAACCGGCCCGCTGGCGTATCAATGGTTCTTTAACGCGACAAACGCAATGGCCAATGCGACCAACGCGGCCTTGATTCTGACCAATGTTCAACTAGCGAACGCAGGCAGCTACAGCGTCGTGGTGACAAACATCGTAGGGAGCGTGACGAGCGTGGCGGCGATGCTGACGGTGACGGCTGGCGCGCCCACCATCACAACGTCACCGACAAACGCAATGGTGATCGTTGGTAGCAACGCGACCTTCTACGTGACTGCGACGGGAACTGGCCCGCTAGCGTATCAATGGATCCTCAACGCGACCAATTTGCTGGCCGGAGCGACCAACGCGGCCCTGACGCTGACCAACGTTCAACCCGCGCAGGCTGGCGGCTACAGGGTAGTCGTGTCGAACGCAGCCGGAAGCGCGACAAGCGCGGAGGCGACGTTGGCGGTGCTGGTGCCCCCAGCCATCACCGGGCAGCCTTCGAACCAGACAGTGAACGCGGGCCAGAACGCGAGCTTCAGCGTAACGGTTAGTGGCACTTCGCCTCTGACTTACCAATGGTTCTTTAACACGACGAACCGCCTGAACGGTGCGACCAATGCGACGCTCACGCTCAACAGCGTCAACGCCAACGACGCCGGCAGTTACACGGTTACGGTGACGAATGTGGCGGGGCTCGTCACCGGCAACACGGCGACATTGACGGTCAGCGTGCCACCGTTCATAACGCAACAACCTTCGAACCAGACGGCCTCGGTGGGGAGCAGCGTGACATTCACTGTTGTGGTCGCAGGCATCCCAGCGCCAAATTACCAGTGGCGAAAGAACGCGATTAACATTCCCGGAGCCAACACCGCGAGCTACAGGATCGCTGGCGTTACGCCGGGTGACGCAGGAACTTATGACGTCGTCGCGAGCAACAGCGCCGGGAGCGCGACGAGCTACGCTGCAATTTTAACAGTCAGCACAGGTGCTGGTAACCCGGTGTTCCCGCTGCCGGTTCCGGTGCGACCCGCGAGTTTTCCTCTGAGCGCATCAACCCGCTCAGGCACAGTGATCGGGTGGGGGGACAACGGACAAGGCCAGATCGGCATTCCGACGGCGCTCGGGCGGGTCGTGGCTATCGCGGCCGGCTATGATTCCAGCCTTGCTGTCAAGAGTGATGGAACCGTTACCGGATGGGGTTACAACGGCAACGGTGAGATTTCCCTGCCTGCCGGCCTGACTGGGGTTGTGGCGGTGGCGGCTGGAAGATACCACGGTTTGGCCCTTAAGAACGACGGAAAGGCAGTTGGCTGGGGCTATAATTTTTACGGAGTTGACCCACCTGCCGGCTTGACCGGGGTGGTGGCGGTGGCGGCGGGATGGTCCCACAACCTCGCGTTGAAGATCGACGGGTCGGTGGTTGCATGGGGATTGGGCGACAACGGGCAGGCCAGTGTGCCTGGTGATCTCACCGGGGTTGTGGCCGTCGCAGCAGGCGCTTTCCATAGCTTGGCCCTCAAGAGTGATGGCACGGTCGTCGGTTGGGGGCAGACCAGTGTCCCTGCCGGGCTAACAGGCGTCGTGGCGATAGCAGCGGGCCGAGACCATAGTGTTGCCTTGAAAAGCGATGGAAGGGTTACTGCATGGGGGTCTGACTTTTACGGTGAATCTTCCGGGGCAGGGAGCGTGACCGGAGCGGTGGCTGTGGCAGCGGGTGCTTATCACAGTCTAGCCGTTAAGATTGACGGGACGATAGCTGCGTGGGGATGGAACGTATCGGGGCAAACCGCCGCTCCGGGAGGTCAGGTTGGCGGAATAGCGGTGGCGGGCGGAGGGAACCACAGCTTGGCGATTATTTCCCCCGCGATTACGACCCAGCCCCAAAGCCAGACCATGTTGTCAGGCGGTAATTGCATTTTCAGTGTCATGTCCATTGGCATTACCCCGTTCAGCTACCAATGGCGTTACAACGAAATAAATATCGTCGGCGCGACGAACGCCTCGCTTTCGCTTACCAATGTGCAGGCGGCAAATTCAGGCAACTACGACGTGGTGGTGACCAACTCTTCTGGTAGCATCACCAGCACAATAGCGACGTTGACGGTGCTGGTGCCACCTACCATCACCATCCAACCAGCTAGCCAGATACTGAACGCGGGTCAGGATACGAGCTTCAGCGTGACGGCTACGGGCACCTCGCCCTTGAGCTATCAGTGGCGCAAGGACGGAACGAACCTCACCGGAGCAACGGGTGCCACATTCAACCTGGCGGGTGTCCAGACGAATCAGGCCGGGACTTACACCGTGGTAGTGAGCAACGCTGCCGGCTCTGCCACCAGTGCGCCACCGGCGGTGTTGACAGTGAATGTAGCCTCGGCCGGGATGGTAATCGCTTGGGGTGGCAATGATTTTGGTCAAACTTCGGTGCCTGATGGGCTTAGTGGAGTGAAAGCGATTGCGGCAGGTTTTGGTCACACCATAGCTTTGAAAAGCGAAGGGAATGTGGTTGCTTGGGGCAGAAACAACTACGGTCAAACGGTCGTCCCAGCGGGACTAAACGGAGTTGCAACAATCGCGGCGGGAGAAGGGCACGCAGTGGCCTTGAGGAGCGATGGCTCGGTGGTGGCATGGGGCCGCAATGACAGAGGCCAGGCATCTGTCCCCGCAGCAGCCCAGAGCGGAGTTATCGCTATCGCGGCCGGGGAAGCGCACACCCTGGCCTTGAAGAGTGATGGCTCGGTGGTGGGCTGGGGACACGACTTCTATGGGCAGTCAACGGTGCCGACGGCAGCGCAGAGCGGTGTGATCGCCATTGCAGCCTGTGGCGCGCACAACGTCGCGCTCAAGAATAACGGAACCGTGGTGGCTTGGGGTTACAATGGCGCAGGAGAATCTAATGTTCCGAATGGTTTGAGTGGCGTGGTCGCCGTGGCCGCAGGAGAAAATCACAACATCGCCTTGAAGGCAGATGGAACGGTGGTGGCCTGGGGAGACAATCAATTTGGACAAGGCGCAGTTCCCGTCGGCTTGGGCGGGGTGGTCGCAATGGCCGCAGGCGGTTATCACAATTTGGCCCTGAAGCAGGATGGAACAGTGGTGGCGTGGGGACTTAACAGCGATGGGCAACTGAATATCCCCGTCGGCTTGAGCGGGGTTATGGCCATTGCGGCGGGTGAGCGGCACACCGTGGTGTTAGTGCGAGTGCTGCCTCCGAATATCATCGTTCAACCAACAAACCAGACAGTGAATGCGGGCCAAAACGCAAGTTTTAGCGTGACGGTCACTGGGAATGGGATTGGGTATCAGTGGTTGCGCAATGCTACATACATCGATGGACAGACTACCAGCACCTTGACAATTTCAAATGTCAATCGCCTCAGCGCGGGAACCTACAGTGTAGTGGTCACGAATGCCGGCGGGAGCGTCACTAGCAGTAATGTCCTGCTCTGGGTGCGCGTGCCACAACGCTTTGCGACAAATAACGTGCGATGGCTTGGCGACGGGCGTTTCCGCCTGTTGTTTGGCGATCACGACGGAGGTCCGCTCACGATGGGTGACACGACGAGGTTCGTCGTGGAAGCCACAACAAACTTCGTGAATTGGGTTCCGCTCACCAACAGCTTTGTCATCACGAATGGCCAAGTGCAAATGGAAGATTCTACCAGTTCCAATTTTCCACGGCGATTCTACCGCGTCATTGAGTGGTAGGGCGTGAAGCGCTTCGCAGAGTGAGTCAATTCTGCAACCCAATGCTTATTTTGCCCTCTCTAGTTGCTCATCCGGCGCTTGAGCTCGGTCACTATGTGAATGGATTGCGCATTGGACGGCGGGTTCCGCACTGAAATGCGGGGAACCAAATCAACGCGGTTCAGCCACATTCCATTGCTACGCTTGTGAAAATCGAACATTCATCACCACCAGCAGTCCGACTCTGCCTATGAAGCTGAAGGGCCGAAATGTTGAACCGATCATCGCCACCGGTCAGGTCTGGCGGTTGAACGGTGACGTCAACTGCCACATCGGGGAAGTCGGCAAGCGGCTGGTTCATTACAAAATGTTCAAAGGAAAGCCGGTTCGCACTCCCTCAACCCTCGGCAACCTGGAAGCACTGGCGAAGCATCTGAAGGCGAAGAAGGCGGTGTTGGTGCAGGAATAGAGTTTGCAGAAACGTGGAACGGGACAACAGGAACATTTTCGGGCGGGCAGCTTCGAGTTACCATGGAAGGTAGTGGGCATCTCCTGCCCTGCCTCGAAGCCTGCCCGCCCATCGCTTCTTCTAGCGCGCGTTGAGGCATCGCTTTTGTGGAGTAAGCCGAGCCTGAGCGAACCACGGGAAGACATGCCGACGATGGGGCAGCCTTCCGAGCAGACAGGCTCAATTCAGAAAACCAATGCTGCGGGGATGGATTTATCAATTACCGCTGTCCATCGAGATTCCCCATCCTGCCGCCATGAAATCTGAGTCGCCTGTTGCAAACCACCAACCGGCGCTCGTCGTGCAACCTCCCACCCGAATCGTCAGCTCGCCTATGAACACCACGCCGCCGCCCATCCCTGGCTCCTCGAGAACCTCCACGGCTGTCCCACCAGCTGTGCCTTCCACCCGCCCCAAGCTGAATCTGCGTGCTTTCGGAACCACAGCCTTGGCCTTGCTCGGTCTGGTTGTCGTCGGGGTTCTTGGCTCCAGCTTAATGCGGACGGCATCCCACAAGGCCGTCATGCACGCCAACCGGGAGCAGATCGACTTCATCGCGCAGCTGCGGGCGCTGCAACATCCCCAAGACGCTGCTCAGGCCAGGCAACTGTGCACGGCCAAGGGCTATCAGGTTTGGAGTCGCTCTGGTGGCTACGTTCCCGGGGCAAAGGAGGGCTTCGAGATCGTGAGCTTTGGCCGGAGCGGCGACCTGTGCGACGTGGCGATGGTGAGCAGCACCGTCGAAGGAATCACCAAGTTGCACATCCGTCTGGTGCGCTCCGGGAGCACTTGGCGCTACGATGACATCTACCTCAAGGAAGCTGGTGGTCGAGAGATTGGACTCTGGGCGAGCTACATTCAGGAGCATCCGTTCCTAGCCTCGGCGAAGGTGTTGCAGCCTGAGCTCAAGGCGGCCTACAACGAAACCAAGGCCGCGCTGAAGGGCACGGCTGACACGATTCATGACGTGGCCGCCATCGTGACGTTCTTGAAGGGGTTGAAGTGACGGGCGATCGGCGTGCGGTGCCGGCGGCCTCGAAGAAAACGCTCAGGCAGCAGACGCCAAGGAGGTCGCGGTGGGGAACCGCATGAAGAAACGTGCTGCTGCCTGAACGGTGAGCACCCTACGCCGGACCATCACCCTGTCAACCAAACCGTCGTGAAGCACCAGTATTCCGTCAAGGAAACGGAGCCGTAGTGCGTCTGAGCACTCATGGTCGATTTGGGGAAGACAGCCCAAAGCAAACGTCATTGCGCTACTGCATTGGTGATCTTGGCTGGCGGTGCTCTGGTGATGACTTGTTTGCTGGTTCAACAGCTCCCGACCGAGTTGACGTTTAACAAGCCAGCCCCAACTGCTCCTTCAGCAGCGAGCCAACCCGGCTTGTTCGCCACGTTGCTCGCGTTGCATCCGAGCCTTCCCGCTGCACATGAGGCAGTGCTGAATGCTCTCAGCCGATGCAAAGCAGCACTGCGGCCTGAACCTCCGCTGGTTTCCCACGCCATTGTAATCTACGTGGCAGATGAGCATGGCAACTTCGTGCCCATCCGTTAAGGCTTGAACCATCTGGGTTGACTGCGATGGCGGAGGATACAAGGGAAGCAATACGCTCAGGCATCAGCGTAGCGTAGCGATCAGCTTAGCCTTCCCGTCCACCACTCAGGATGCCGCAGGACGCTCGACGATGCTCTTACGCCAATCGCCGGTGAAACCGAAGGTGGGTGCGGGTTTTGGCTCGGAAAACCAGAAGTTGGTGAACGCCGCTACATTTGGCGCGCAGAACCAGTGGGCCTTACCGTCCTCATCAACCGCCCACCAGCGAGCACGCTTCGGAGCCTTGGACCAGTCAATTTTCATGTTCCAACCCTGCCATGTTCGAGAGATGCCGGCGAACAGATTCAGTTTTCCCAGCCATTGTCGGTCAACACCAGTCGTCAGCCGGATCTGCTCGACCTCACGGAAACACGTCCCGGATGGTCAACTTCAACCGCTTCAGAATCTCCTCCAGCTTCCCCAGCGTGACGCTCTGGGTGGCGTGTTCGAGGCGGAACAAAGTTGATGGTGCAATGCCGAGCTTGCGGGCGAACTGGGAGTAGGTGAGATCCCCGCGCTGTCGGCGGAGGAAGCGTGCGAACTGCTGGTCGAACGACTTGGCCACGTCCGGCACTTTGCGGAGGCGGGCGTTCCGTATGTGGAATATCTGCTTGCGAGCCTAACGGGTGCCTGCTTACTTTCAGACCGTTATGAACTTCCCTGATCGCGATTCGTTCTGCGCTTGGATTCCGGCAAGACTGGGCGAGAAGGCTGGGACTTCTGTCTGGCTGCTGGTGCGTGTTGCTTTTGCCTGCCTTGCCTCCCATCCCGTCGTCGCCCAAACCAGCTCCCCTAGCAGGGGCGATGCTGATGCGGTTACGAAAGCTGACTATATCGCGATCGCGAAAGCTCGACTGGGAACTTTGGTGCCGGCAGGCAAACAGTTTGAACCGGCGAGAATCGACACCTGGCTTGCTGGCTGGCGGGGATTGATTCTGGACTGCGAGAAAGCGAAATCGCCCGACAAGGAGATGCAGTTCATCGCCGCAGAATACCGGGCGTCAGCAGTTGAGCTGGTCGATAGCCTGTTGGCCTTTCAAGCGCTCCCTCGCGCACCAGGAGCAGCACAGCAAGCGTTGGAGGGAGCTGCGACGGCCATTTTTAGCCCCAGTCAAGTCATCAGCGGGGGCAAGGAATACGCCAATCGAAACAGCGCGCTTCTGCAAACCCAGAAACGCTTTGCGCAGGCACATCAGCGGGCGCAGGCCAACGACCTCCTCATGCCCCGTGTCGCCGCAAGGTTTAGTGGCCCGCCGGCCGAAGAGAATCGCGCCTGGCTGCGCATTGGCATCTTTGAACCTCGCTATCGGTTCGGCAGAACGGACGGAGTTCGACTCACCAATGGAAGCCATAAAACCTTGAACAACTGCACGGTGATCGTCCGGCTGACAGGCCAAACAGGGGAAGTCGCTGAGAACGTGCATTTTCTCGAGTCTTGGAAGCCGGACACGGATGTTACCGGCCTCTACTCCGCTGGTGATGAATTGGCAGGGATCAGAAACGTGGGGCGGCAGACAGTGAAGGGAATTCAATCTGTAACGGCGTCGGTGTTTAGCGACGAAATGCACATCACAGGGGTGACCCAGATTTACACTCAGGAGGCGAGACGTGAGAACGCGCTTCTCGAAATCAATGGCGGGTTCAAGCCGAAAAGCTCCTACCGGCCATACACCAAAGGGCTGGTTTTTGACGACCAACGGGCTGTGTTTGTCAGCTACGAGGGGTTGGACCGCTTGCCCAAAGTCACACTCACGGTGAAGTGCTTTCAGGATGGCGCTCAGATGTTCGACGCCCGGTCCATCACTGTCGAGAACTGGAGGCCCAACGATCCGAAGACGTTTGTGTTCCCGAGCCAGGCGGTATCCGAAGCCGATCGGTGGGACATCAGCTTTCGGTTTGAGGACATCGACCACACCCAGACGCGGACTTGGAACCGAAACAGATAACAATGAGAATTCCCCCCACCACCATGAACACCCGGTTGAATTCGGTTTGGACAAGGCTCGCCTTGGGTTTTCTGCTTCTGATTGGCTCATTGCCGAACGCGTGGGCGTGGGGTCTGCGTCCGCCGGTCGCAGTATACATCGAGAAAGTGGAGCCAAAGCTTTTCGGCAAGCCTTACTATCTCGTCAAGGTGGTCAACAACTCCAAGGACACGTTGCGTAACGTGAAGATCGCCTTCTCTGACCGGATAGAAACGGCCCGGCCGAAGCTGCTGAAGGGTGACGTGGTAATGGTCGAACTCCTGAAAATGGATCCGGAAGGCCGATACGAGATGAAAGTGACCAAGGAAGAGCTTCGGGCAAAGGGCAAGTTTCTGGTCCTCGACCGGTTGTGCCTCGTCGTCATCGAGGCGGATTACTACTTACATGCGGCAGTCTTCAGCGGAGAATTCCCCTGACCCTCCCCACCCCGCCCTGATTGGTTGTCTCGTTTAGTGGTATAACGATTCGATACCACACCGTTTAGCGTTTCGACGCTGCGCGGTTCCCCCCAACCCCCGAAGACGCTGACCCGTCCCTCTCCCTGACCGGAGGGGTGACGGGTGCGGCGTCTTCATCATCCCCAGAAAGGCACCCCGTTATGGCTCTCCAACTCGAAGCCAACTACAGCAAGAAGGTCGGCCTGCCCGGCTACAGCTCCCATCAGTTCAGCCTGTCGTTGAAGGCCGAACTCAGCGATCCCGCCCAAGTCCCGGCCGAAGTCACCCGCCTGTATCGTCTGTTGCAGGACGGCGTGGACACCAGCATCAAGGAAGTCGGCTGGCTGCCGGAGGGCAAACCGACCAACGGCAATGGCAACGGTCACAACCACCCGCGCAACGGCAACGGCAACGGGAATGGCCAGCCCACCAATGGCCACAGCGAGCAGTGGAACTGCACCGCCAAGCAGCAAAACCTCATCGTCAAGATTGTGGAGGAAAACCGCCTCGACAAGAACGACGTGGAGAAGCTGGCCATGGACCGCTTCGGCAAGGGCGTGAAACAGCTCAACAAGCTCGAAGCCTCCGGGTTCATCGAGGAGCTGTGTGAAAAGTATCCACGCCCGCGTAACGGCACCGGCAATCAGCCCCAGCGCTCAGGCTACGCCGTGCGATGATCGCCACGCTCGAACCCATCGCTGCTGCCCGCCCCAAGCCGATCGACGAACTGCGGCTGACGGTCTCCGCGTCACGGCTCAACACCTGGCTGTCCTGCCGGCTGAAGTTCTACTTCCACTACGTGCGAGGCCTCAGGAAGCCCAAGACGGCCGCGCTGCATGTCGGCACTACCGTCCATGCGGTGCTAAAACTGTGGAACAGGGCGCGGTGGCATCGAACACCGTTCACCGTCGAGACGGCGCGGCAACAATTCGACCAGCTCTGGCAGTCCCAGCAGGCTATTGACCAGGTGCGGTGGAAGAAGGGCAAGGAAGCGGGTGAGAAGCAGACCGCCTGGTCGTTGCTCGACCTCTACCTGAAGCAGTCACCGATCCCGCCCAACGAGATGCCGGAAGGGGTGGAGGTCAGCGTGGAAGCCGACCTCGCCCAGCACGGCCTGCCCCGGCTCATCGGCATTCTTGATCTGGTCAGGTCAGGTGGACGGATCGTGGACTTCAAGACCGTCGGCCAGACTCCCAACGAGGAGAAGGCGATCCACACCAATGAAGTCCAGCTCAGCGGCTACTCGATCCTCTACCGGGCCAACACCGGCAAGATTGAAGGTGGCCGCGACCTGCACCAACTGGTCAAAACGAAAACGCCGAAGCTGATCATCACCCAACAGGGGCCGATGACGCAGGCACAGCAGAGCCGCCTGTTCCGGCAGATGGAGAGCTACGTGGAGGGACTGGACCGGCAGGACTTCGTGCCTTCACCGGGCATGCAGTGCTCGATGTGCAGTTTCATCAACGAATGCAAACGGTGGTCGTGAACCGCTGGACCACCAGCCGGTTCCCAAGCGTGCCTGAAGCATTGGTGGGCGACCCTCACCGCTGTTCTCGGCACTGCTTCAACCCCAACAACCCCAACCAGTGAGCCGGGCATCTTCATCGGTGTCCGGCTCTCGCCCTTTCAAACCATGAACCCCAACACCCCCTACACCCGCCAGCAATGGGACTCACTCAACCACGAGGAGCAGCAAGCCGTGGATGCCGTCTGCGTTTACCTGCACGGCATTCCACTGCCTCGTGGTGAACAACTCACCGACGCCGCGATCTCGTGCTCGTTGAATCTGCTCCGGCCCACCGATGAAGCCTACGTCCCCGACGACGAGCACGACGGCGACATCACCCATGCGATCCAGAACAAGTTCCACGCCCTCTACCACGCCGGCATCACGCTCGCGGAAACGAGCCTGAACCGGCAGGGCAAGAAACCCGCGCAGGACTTCAACTTCCTGCTCGTGGTCGAAACCGACATCCACGACACCACGCACGTCGTCATTGTGGACTGGGATTCAACGCGCCGTTACCTGCACGAATGGGCGGATGCGATGGACTTTCAGTTCGCGGACCTCAAAGCCATTGCCGCGAAGGTGCTGGGCGTCCGCGACACGCTGCTCAACGCAGTGCTCAACCCGCAGCGCATCTACGTCGTGGTGGAATCCGGCCTCTTCAAGGAGGTCCGCAACATCCCGCCGGGCGTTGAGGTGCACTGCCTCGACTACGACGTGGAGCACCTCGAACCGGAACGGCTCGAAATCAGCCCCCTCGACGGCGAAGCCTGCACCATCACCAAGTTCACCGCATGAACCAGCTCATCGCTGAATTACTGCAACAACTACGGCCAACTTTGAAGAGCGTCGCCAAAGCCGAACATCTGCTCGCTGAATACTGGGCGGACAAAATTGCGCTGTTGTGGACCACCAAGGAGGTTCACCGCGCCGCCAATGAAGCGAAGACCGTGCTCACTGAACAACAGGCCCGCACCATCCTTCGCAGCCTCCACGACAACCACCACGCTCAATACGGGCTCGAATGGCGGGACGTGAGCGAAGCCATCCAACAAAGCGGTCTGGGCCGGGACATCAGCAAACGGGAGCTCCATCGCTTCATCCACCGCGACGTCCTGGCCATTGACCCACCAACCCGAAAGGAACCCCATGCCAAACTGGTGTGACAACCGGCTCCGCGTTTTCGGACCGCCGGATGACATCGAACGGTTCAGACAACAGGCCGCCGGTCATGCGCCGTGGTGCTCAGCGGAGGACCAGCGATGCCTGTCACCATCCCCGTTCAGCTTCCACAGCCTGCTGCCCGTTCCACTTCATGTGCTCTCCGGCCAGGACGCAAACGCCCTGGCCGCATGGCAGCTGGCCAACTGGGGCGCGCAGTGGGAACCCGACGAAACCGAGCTGCTCGACGAGTGGGACACCGGCCTGAGCTACGCGTTCAACACGCCCTGGTTGCCGCCGGTCAAGCTGCTGAAGGCCATCGGCCCTGAATGGCCCACGCTGAAGTTCCTGCTGCATTACGAGGAACCCGGCGAACAGTTCTACGGCCTCTGCAAGGTGGCGGACGACGTCTGCGAAGACCACTGCCTGAACCTGTGACCAGATGAAATCCCCCCAACGAGTTCAAGGTCGTCGGTGTCCGTGAGGGCGTGGCTCCGCTGCCATCGTTCGACATGCAACTGCTCAAGCTTGAGCTGCTCGACCACCTAAGCATCGGCTAGCAGACCAGCTCGTCACGCGAGCTGGGCTGTTTCTCGTAGCACACAACCCCAACCACCAAACCTGAGACGGGCCGGGACCAACCCTCCCGGCTCGTTTCGTTTTCAACCCCAGAAAGGAACCCCATGACTGCAACGATGGAAGAATGCAAATCAGTGAGCCTCTATTACCGCGAAGGCACCAGCGACAAGGAATACCACGTCCGGCTCGAAGCCAAGGACAGCGGCTTTGTCGTCAACTTCGCCTACGGTCGCCGTGGCTCGACCCTCAGCACTGGCACGAAGACGTCAGCCCCGGTCTATTACGACGCGGCACTGATGATCTTCGAGAAGCTGGTGCGCGAGAAGAAAGCCAAGGGCTACACCGAGGGCGAGAACGGCACGCCCTACCAGCACAGCGACAAGACCAACCAGGTCTCCGGCTTGATGCCGCAGCTCCTCAACGGCATTGATGAAGCCGAGGTCGCCCGGCTCACCAGCAATCCGAGCTGGGCGATGCAGGAGAAGAAAGATGGCCGACGGATGCTGCTCCGCAAGACCGGCAATACCATCGAGGGCATCAACAAGAAGGGCCTCGTCGTCGCCGTGCCGGAGCCGATGGTCGTGGCTGCTCGGGCGTTGAAGGGTGACTTCATCATTGATGGTGAAGCCATCGGTGATCGCCTGCACGCGTTCGACCTGCTCAGTCGCAACGGCAACGACCTGCGCGAGCACTCCTGCCGCAACCGTTACGGCGCGCTCCTCACGTTGCTGGGCAGTGCTCGGTCCAGCCACATCAGCTACGTGGACTGCTGGACCGACTCCATCGACAAGGCCAGTTGGTTGCACACGCTGAAACAGCAGAAGGCCGAAGGCGTGGTGTTCAAGCTCTGGAACGCGCCCTACACATCCGGTCGGCCCAACAGCGGCGGCAGCCAGCTCAAATACAAGTTCGTCGCCACGCTCAGTGCGGTGGTGGCGAAGCTCAACCAGCAACGGAGCGTGGGCCTGCGCCTGCTCAACCATGAAGGCTGGCAGTCCGTCGGGAACGTTACCATCCCGCCGAACCAGCCAGTGCCCCAAGTTGGTGCCGTGGTCGAAGTCCGTTACCTCTACGCCTTCCCCGATGGCTCGCTGTTCCAGCCGGTCTATCTTGGCGAGCGCAGCGATGTCGATGTGACGGAGTGCGGTGTCTCGCAGTTGAAGTTCAAGGCAGCCGAGGAGGACGAGCCGTGAGCATGGAGAACCGGACGCCGATGCTGAACCGCTCCCAGGTCCGGCAGTTCGCGCTGACGATGGCGGCGAAGCGGGCGCACAAGTTCACCCGCGTCGGTGGTCAGTTCTTCGTGCGGTGCGAGGTGCAGTTGAAGAACTTCATCCGCGACCAGGTCCACCGCCATCCCTCCAAAGGCAGGACAATCAAGTGAACGCGAAACTCGTGTTGGAGCGGTATCAGGCGCTGCTCGCCTTCATCGACCAGCGGGCCGAGGACGAAAGCGAGGACGCCTTCGGCTCGCTGTTGCGCATCGTGCAGAAGGCCGACCGCGACGAGAAGTGGCTGAAACGGCAGGCTCGCAGAACCAAGGGAACGCGCTGAGGAAGCGTTCCAGCAATCCCCGGAGTGTCGCCAATTGGAGACACTTCAGTCCCCCAAACCCCACAACCGCCGGCCGGTCCTGTTTTCCTCAGACAGGGCTGGCCGGCTTTCTCCCTGCAACACAACCATGAACCCCACCACCATCGAACTCCCCGCCGCCGAACTCAAAACCGCCCTCACCGGCCTGGGCAAAGTGATCCCCAAACACCCGACGTTGCCGGTGCTTAGTCACCTCCGCGTCACCCGCAATCAATCAGGCAACATCACGCTCCAGGCTACCGACCTCGACACCACGGTTATCTTCGCAGTCGAGCAACCCAGCGAAGGTCCGGCCTGCGACTTCCTCGTGCCCTTCGATCCGCTCAACCAGCTGGTCAAGGGCGGCAAGGAACCCGTGCAGCTCATCCGCGAGGCCAAGGACAAGATCCGGCTCAAGACCCACATCGGCACCAGTCCGATGGACCAGACCCTCGACACGCCCCCGGTGCGGGAGTTTCCGCCCACGCCGGTTGTGGATGGGAAGCCGGTGGCCCTGGATGCCAGCTTCCGTGATTCATTCCGGCAGGCGTTGGATTGCTGCGCCACCGGCTACAACCGGGACTGGTCACAGCATGTGTGCGTGGACACGCGTCATCTCGAAGGCCATTACCTCGCGGCCTCGGATGGCAGCCACTTCTTCTGCGCCAACTCGTTCCGGTTCGACCTGAAGCAGCCGGTGCTCATCCCCGACCAGCCCTTCCTCCGGTGGAACAAGTTCATGGAGGACGGCAGTGGTGAGTTGAGCGTGCAGGCTGGACGGAAGACCGACGGGCCGCTGGTGCAACTCAAGTCCGGCCGCTGGACCTGCATCAGCAAGGCGGGGGACGGCGAGTTCCCGCAGTGGAAGCACATCGTAGCCGAGCCGAAGCAGGCGCGCACCCGCATCGAGCTGGACGCAGCGGCGGTGGCAACCTTGCTGGCCGGCGTGCCCAAGCTTCCGTGCGGCCATGAGTTCCGGCATCCGGTGACGCTGGAAGTTCTGAACGGCACGCTGATCGCCAAGGCCAAAGCCAGGGATGCGAAGGAGTGGACCAGCCTGATCCTCAACGGCGCCAGAGCCACCGGCAAGGCGGCCAGCGTCACGCTCAACCGCGACTACCTGCTCAAGGCCCTGCGCTTTGGCCTGACCACCGTGGAGATCGAGAATGAACTCAAGCCGGTCCAGTTCCATGAGGGTGGCCGGCGCATGGTCGTGAGTCCGATCCTGCCACCCGAGCCGCCGCCCACGCAGAAACCGTCAGCCCACAGTCCCGCTCCCAACCCGCAACCCACCAACCCACCTGTGAACGACCAACCGCAGGCCCAACCGCAGGAAACCAAAACCATGCCCAAGCCCGAAACCAACCCGACCGAAACGCCGGCCACCGAAACCTCCCCGGTGAAGGCCGTCATCCAGCACATCGAACAAATCAAGGAGACGCTCAAGGGCGTGCTCCGGGATTTTGCCGAAGTCATGGATGGCCTCAAGCAACTGGAGAAGGAGAAGAAGGCCAGCGACAGGGAAATGGAGTCCGTGCGCGAGAAGCTGCGCGAGATCCAGGCCGTCCGCATCTAGCCGGGCCACATCAACACGGGAGGGTTCATTGCCATCAACCGCAGTGAACCCTCCCTTCATTTCAACCAAGGAGCCGCATGAAGAACAACGAACTCATTGGCTATGGCCTCCTCGCCGTCCTCGCCGCCGTCATCCTCCAGCACACTTGGCAGTGGGTCATCGGCGGGCTGGCGGTGTTCGGTGCCCTCTACCTGTTCGACCAAATCAACCGCAACCGCCGCCGCTAACATGGAACCCCAACTACTCCCCCTGCTCACCAAAGAAGGTGTGCTCATCAAAGTCAGCGTCCGCTTCTGGCGGGGCTGCAAGAAACTCAAGGCCGAAGACATTGGCCTGAACAGCAGCGATGTGTCCGACCGCCTAATCAGCCTCGGTCACAAACGCCTGCTCCCCCGCGAATCCACCCAGCAACTCGCCCTGGTCGAAGGTCGTGCACACGCATTGATCGAAGGCAACACGTTCCCCTTCCTCAACGGCCTCGCGCACTTCCTGCCGAATGCCCGCTTGCAGGAGGTCACCCAGCGCCTCACCGAACTGGACGCTGACTTCTGGCAGGCCAAGGATGAGTTCCTCCGCCACTACACCTCCTTGCGTCAGTCAGCTTCGCGCGAGTGGCAGGCGATGGCCCAGAAGCTCGTGGATGACCCGGACCGTCTCCTCGCCACCATCGAAGCCTCCTTCCCGCTCCCACAGCAGATGAACCGGTTCTACGGCTTCGAGACGCACCTGTTTCAAGTCAGCGTGCCGGAAAGTCTCGGTGTCGAACTCATCACCACCGCCGAACAACAGCAGGTCATCTCGGCGCGTCAACAAGCTGCCCGTGATGCGGGCGCGAAGATCCGTCAGGACGTGCAGACGTTTGTGGCGGACTGCATCGCCAGCCTCCGCGAACAAACCGCCGTCCTCTGCCAGGAGATGCTCACCAGCATTGGCACCAGCGAGACCGGCGTGCATCAGAAGACCCTCAACCGTCTCGTCCGGTTCATCGAACAGTTCAAGCAGATGAACTTCGCCAACGACGTCGAGATGGAACGGCAGTTGGAACGGGTGCGAAAAGAACTGCTGTCCAAGACCGCCGAGGAATACCGCGACAGTTCCACCGCTCGCAACCGGCTCACCGCTGGCCTGCAACAGCTCGCCAGTCACGCCCGCCAATTAGCCAAGCAGGATGCCACTGAACTGGTGGAACGCTTCGGTGAACTGGGCCGCCGCCGGTTTGCTCTCGCCGCCTGAAACCCAACCGAGGACCAGCCACAAAGAGGCGCAAAGAGGCACAAGAAGAACTCTCCTTTTGTGCCTTCTGTGCCTCTTTGTGGCCCCTCTCTCAACTATCAACTCTTCAACTCTCAACTAACCCCCATGGCCGATTACTACACCCACTTCAGTCTCGTCATCCGCCTGCCCGATGAGGCGGCCCAGAACTACGCGCTCGAACTGCACCACCAAGGCGTTCAGCTCTGGCAGGGCGAGGACGTGCCCGCCGACTATCCCGCTGAACTCCGCGAACACCACGAAGACTGGTGCTTCGAGGTCGAGGCCGATGTCGTCGAGAAACATCCTGGACTCTGGCTGCACTCCAGCAACGGTGGCATCGAAGCAGTCTGTGCGTTCATCCAGCACCTGCTCCAGAAGTTCGACCCCAGCGGACGTGTGACGTTCCAGTGGTCCAATGATTGCAGCAAGCCCAGGACGGACGCCTACGGTGGCGGCGCAGCCATCATCACCGCCAAGCGAATCAAAACCATGAGCACCTGTGAGTGGCTGTGCAAACACGCCCGCTGACTCGGACTCTCAACCCTCAAGCTTCAACTCTCAACTGACTCATGGGCGACCACTGTTACATGCAGGTCACCTGCCGCCGGCAGGATCAACCCACGTTCGAGGATCTCGGCTTCCATCTGGACTTCGAGGAGGCCCCGGACTGTCCCATCGTCGAGCTGGTCGATGAGCAGGCCAACCACGCCCACCACGGCGATCTACCCACGAATGTTCCCTTCCTCGCCTCCCACGGCGCGGGCGGCAACTACGGCGACGGCAAGATCGCCTGCGACGGCCGCCAATACGCCGAAGTCGAGGCCGGTCACGACGGCGGCTTCGTCGTCTGGTGGACGAAGACCAGCCACCGACCCACGGCGCACAGCCTCGCCACTGTGCGGCGCTATCTCATCGTTCACCGCCAAGTCCAACGGCTCTTCCGCCGGCTATCCCAAACCCATCATGCCTAAATTCGTCTGTTCCTACGCCCACGACATTGCCTGCTACACGGACTTTGTCGTGGAAGCCAGCAGTGAACGCGCCGCCTTGCGCCTGATCCGAAAGGTGCTGCGCGACGGAAAGTTCACCAACGTGGACACGACTCCCTGCTGGGAGAACGGTTCATCCAACGAGCGGGTGTTTGTCCAACGCACCGCCGACGAGGATGTTCCCATCACCACGCTCGCCGAACTTATCGGTGAGGCGCATCGGTTCAGCCCCCAAACCAGCCGCTGCATCCATTGTGGCCGTCATGCCGAGGATGACGCGGTGGAACCCCAACCCTGCCAGCCATGAGAATCATCACCATCCGCCGGCTCGACCTCCAGTTCGACGCCGATCAGGTCACGCACGGCAACCTCGTGCAACAGGCCGATCAGGCTGTCGAACTCGTCAACCGCACGTTGCAGCGCGAACCCTTCGGCCTCGGTGCCCAGCTCTTCGCGCACCGCGACGAGATTGAAGTCGAGTCGAGGAAGTCCGCTGACTGAAGTCCATCCCTCCGCTCATAACCCAAGTCGAAACGCCTCCGGGCGTCTGTGCGTCACGCGCACACTGATGAGACTTTAAGCGCTCCCAGCCTCCAACCCCCCAACCCCGCAGAGAAAGGCAGCAACATGAAAAACATCACGGTCAAATACGGCGTGGACAGCATCACCAAGCAGGTCGAGGACGACTTCACGTTCGGCGACTTGCAGGACAGCGACGCGTTCAAGGCGGCGCTCGGCTTTGGCGACCGCACCAAGGCGCTCGTGGACGGCATCGAGCAGGATCGCGCCACGGTCATCCCGGCCAACGCCACGGTGCGGCTCGAAACCGCTGCCAACACCAAGGCCTGACCACCAGCGCCACCTGTGAAGGCCCGCCTCCCTCAACCGGAGGCGGGCTTTCCTTTCATCTACCATGGAAACCACCGAAATCATCCTCCGTGAAAACGGCACTCTCACCGAACGCGTCATCCGCGAACGTGACCTGTCCGTTGGCCCCGCCGTGCTGGACGCGCTGACTGAAAGCGTCACGCGGCCGCTCCGCAATGTCCTGTCGCTTGCCGACTGGGGCGTGGTGCATGCCAACGTCGGTCTCGACGACACGCTCTGGTCGGTTAGACTGGACCGGATTCCACTGCACGCCCGGTTCCGGCTCATCAACAACGTGCTCGTTCCGGCGTTCGACTCGTCGAGCGATCTGGAACTCCCGTTGGTCTGGCACGCCCCCAAGGAAGTGCGCCTGGCTTTGGTGGTGCGGACGGAACCTGCCGCCGTTGGCGTTCGCATCAGCGGCAACTGGCTCTTCGCCTGTGACGCAGCCGACCGAGGCTACCGGCTGCCACTCCCCAACCTCCATGACGACTGCCTGGTCTGCACCGGCGACTTTAACCGCGAGCACGCCTCCGGGGCAGCCTGCGTCAGCGCCAGCGTGGAACAGTTTCGCAAGTCCAAGTGGAACGCGGACCTGATGCGGACCGTGGAGAAGTCACAGCAGTTCTTCCGGTTTCAGCCGGGGGACGACTCGTTCACGACGCTGCCCATTGAGGCCACCGATTGGACGACGCTCTGCGACAAGGTGTCCACCAGCATCATGGAAAGGGTCATCCTGTGAGCACCCCAGCCAACCCGCTGCTGCTGCTCGCGACCCAGCTCAAGGCGTGTCCCACCCAGGACAGCAGTTTCTCCGAGAAGCTGCTGGCCGAGGCTTGGGAGCGTTTCAAACACACGGGCTGGGAGCGGGGCAGCCTGCCCACAACCTCCGTCATCGCGGGCTTGCTCGTGCATGACGAAAACGTCGCCCGGCTGCTCACCTCGGAAGAACACACGCAACTGCTCGGTCTGTGCTCCACCGCGTTGGAGCGCTACCACGAGAAAGCCAATCCACCCAACCCCATCGGCAAGACCATTGCCGCAACTCTGAACGAATCCATATGAACTACCTCATCGGCTGCGGGGGCGTTGGCTCGGCCATCGTCCCCTCCTTCTGCCTGCTCAAATCACCGGCGGACATCACCCTGATCGACGGCGACACCATCGAACGGAAGAACCTCAACCGGCAGATGTTCGACGCCGGCCAGATCGGGAAGAACAAGGCCCAGGCACTCGCCAGCAAGTTTGGCTGCCATGCCCTGCCGGAGTGGTTTGCGCGGGGTAAACTCCGCCATTACCGCACGGACTGGCTGCTCTGCCTGGTGGACAATCACCGCACCCGGCTCGAAGCGTTGGAGGTCTGCGATGAACATGGCTGTCAGGCCATCTTCGCCGCCAACGAACTGCACTCGGCGGAGGCTTACTACTATCGGCGAGCCTGGAAGGGCTCGGCTCGTGATCCCCGGGTCTATTACCCCGAGATCAACACCGACCGCAGCGGTGATCCCCGTGCGGCCTCGATCGGCTGCACCGGTGAGGTGCAGGAAACCAACCGTCAGCTCGTGTCAGCGAACCTGATGGCAGCGGCATTGGCGGAGCACCTGTTCGTGTTGTGGCATCTCAAAGCGCCGCGCATGGACCGGGAAACCGTCGAGCGCCTGCCCCACAAGCTCGTCGCCAATCTCAGCCGGCTCGAAACCCACACGTTGAAAGGAGCCACCCATGACTGAAGCGATGACCGCGCCGGAGCCAGTGGTTCCGGTGGTGCGGCGCAAGTGCCGGTTCGAGGCCTTGTTCGACCTGAACTTCCTCGAACTGGTCCGGCTCGTGCCCCGCAATCCGCAAGTCCGCGCGTTGATCCTGAAACTCACCGGCCGGCTGCCCCCGCTGGAATGTGCGACGTTCGAGCAGCTCAAGGACTGGGTGGAGTTGAACTGCGAGAAGCGGCTCAAGCTCCCATCCAGTCGCCCTTCCCGCCACAACCCGGAGGGCGGCATCGTGATCAACGTGGACTTCTCGGAAACCGAATGCGGCCGGGCCAGTTATTCGGTCCGGCGCTACGGCACCGAGTCGTTCCGGCTGGGAGCCGCCGAGTTGGCCGAGATGGTGCAAACCGCCGTGGATGACGGGGAAGGCATGGACGAACTCCTTGAAGCCATCGCCACCCGGATCGACGAGGACGCGTGGAGCCAGTGTGATCCCCGCATGGATGACTCCGGCGACTACGACTACAGCGACCACGAATCCGGCGAAACCGACGACAGCGAGACGAGCTTCAGCCGCAGCGACCTGCGCAACAGTGTGCAGGCATTCCTGCGGGAACGGCATCCCGAACTGGTGGCCCAACTAACCACCGCAACATGAAACTCATCAAAATCAACCAACCCCAAGTCAGTGAAACCAAGGAAGTGCCCGGCCTGCTCCAGTGCCACATCGAGTATGAAGTGAAGACCGCCAAGGGCCGGCTGGAATATGCCGGCCCTTTGTTCCAGCCGGAGCTGTGGCATCAGGTGCTGTCGTTCTTCCGGTGGACCCACAAGGAGATGAACAGCGAGAGCCAGGTGCGGCTCTATGTGAACCACCAGCTTGGCCGCTGGGGCGCCTGGGCGTTTCCACAGGAGGCCCGCACCGGCATGACGGCGCGCGAGCTGCCGGTGCCGGAAACCCCGGAGCAGGCGCGACAGCGCTTTGCCTCTTGGCAGTCCGAGCCGTCGGATGACTGGCTCTACTTCGGCACCGTGCATCATCATTGCTCGGCCAGCGCGTTTCAGTCCTCGACGGACGAACAGAACGAGCGGAACCAGGACGGGCTGCACCTCACGGTGGGCCGGATGGATGCGGACCACCACGATGTGCATGCCCGGCTGTATCTCTCCGGCAACTGCTTCGAGCCGGACCTGAGCCGGTTCTGGCCGGTGGACGCTGGCTTGGCGGCAATGGTGCCTCCCACGATGCACGATGCACTGGCGCGCTTCCAGATGGGCGCGAAGGTCACGGTGGACTTCCCCGATGCCTGGCGGACCAACCTCGTGGAGGTCAAAACGGAACGACGACCGTCGGTGCCCGATCTCCGGTGGGAGTTGGAGCGCGCTGAGCGAGGCACTTCCCAGCGATTCCGGCTGGACGACGCGCTGGAGGACATCCACCAGCGCTGCGGATCGAGCGGCATCACGGAGCAGCAGTGGTTGGCCGAACTGGGCCGGCTGGCGGCCGATGACGTCAGCCACGTCATCCTCGAGGCCTGCCTGCACCACGGCGTCATGCCGGACGAACTCCTCGCCGAGCTGGCCCAGGGCAGTTTCGACTACGAAGCGGCTGCCTGAAACATCGCTACAAAGAGACGCAAAGAAGCACAAGAAGGGCGGTCTTCTTCTTGTGCCTTCTGTGCCTCTTTGTGGCCCCTCTCAGCTCTCAACCATCAACTCTCAACCATCAACTCTCAACCATCAACTCTCAACCAATCGTGTCCCACTTCACCACCATCCAAACGCAGATCAAAGACATCGAAGCCCTGCGGTCAGCGGTTGCCGAGATGGGCTTGCAGCTCATCCCCAACACCACTGCCCGTGGCTTCTACCAGCAAACCCTCAAGGGCGATTTCGTCATCCGGCTCAAAGGCCCCTACGACATCGCCGTCAACCGCCAGCCTGATGCCACCTACGGTTTAACGACCGACTGGTGGGATGGGCATGTCGAGAAGGAGGTCGGCAGCAACTTCGGTCGTCTGCTGCAGCTCTACGGCGTTCACAAGGCCAGCATGGAGGCCCGGAAGAAGGGCTTCTCGGTGCTGCGCCGCTCTCAACCCAACGGCTCCATCAAGGTCATCCTCGCCACCCTATGAAACCCACCATCGAAATCGTTGTCTCGTCCGCCGGTGAATTCACCATCGAGGGCGTCGGGTTCAAAGGCGCTGGCTGCGAGAAGGCCACCAAGTTCCTCGAAGAAGCGTTGGGCGTGGTCAGCACGAAGGTGAAGAAACCTGAGTTCCACCAGCAAGCCGTTGTTCAACAGCAACAGCAGCTCGGCCGATGAACCCCGTGCTCACATTCGAGCTGGATGGAACCGGCCACTGTCTCCACACCGACGCCATTCCATTGCAATCCCTCGGCACGTTGACCGTTCAGCGTGCCACAACCATCGAGTTCAACGCTTCAACCCAGCAGTGGGAGGTGAAGGATGCTGCCGGAGCAATCCTGCACAGCAACCCTTCACGCTTCTGCTGTCTGGCGTGGGAGTTGAACCACTTCAATCGATAATCACCAATCAATGCGCTCCGATCTCTTGCCGGTCCTGCGCCAGTCCATCCTCGCCGCCAAACCAAGAACTCCCAAGCCACTCGCTGCTCCGTTGAAATTGGAGCACGGCTGGCTGTTGCCCTATCTGCTCGCCATTGAAGGCGAACTGTGGGGCCGCTGGGAACATTGGCACGACACGATGCTGGCTGGCCGGGTCATCGGCTCCATTCCTTCGATCAACTGGGAATCCAACGTGGCTCCACGCCGGATGCTCGAAACCTCGCTGAACAGCATCACCAAACACGGGAGCTGGCAGGGCTGGGGTTCGTGGCAGGTGTTCGACTACTTCCTGGACTGGCTGCTCTTTGGCTTCGGCCATCGCGGTCAATCTTCGCTGCCTGCCGAACCCGCTGACTTCACTGGAGCCAGTGAGCGGCTGTATCAGGTGTTCAACCTCGAAACGCTGCTCGCGTGGCCACACGATTACCTGGGCGAGATTCTCGCCGAGAACCGCCACGGCCAGCACCTCGGCTTCTATCCGACGCCGATGACGGTGGCCCGGATGATGGCGGCGATGACGGTGGGCGGTGAGGATGCCCGCACCAAATCGGTCTGTGACCCCTGCGTGGGCACGGGCCGGTTGTTGCTCGCGGCCTCCAACCATTCGTATCGCCTCTACGGCTGCGACCTCAACCCGACCGTCCTCAAGGCCACGCTGGTCAACGGCTGGCTGTATGCACCGTGGCTGGTCAGGCCGTTCCCGTTCCTCGATCCGCAGTTGGTCGATGCTGCCGCCAGCCAAGCCATCAGCGACTCCATCATCCAGCAGGCGTGCCCAGAACAGTTGGCAACAACCGAACACGACGCTGATCAACAGCAGCGCTTCGAACCGCTGAAGAAACGCCGTCTCCGCCATCACCAACCCGTCCTCCTATGAAACCACCCATCAGCCAGGCATGGACGTTTGGCTCCGACTCCAACCCCGACGTTCAATACGAAACCCTCCGCTACACGGATGGCTCAACGTCGTGCAACTGCCGGGGATGGACCCAACGCGTCGCCGCCAACGGTTCCCGCTCCTGCAAACACACCCGCTCCATCGACATGGGCACGGCGGACCAACAAGCCACCGCCACGCATCGCTACCAACCCGAAACTCCAAACTCGAAACCCCTAAACCATCATGCCCAAACCCCATCAACCGAAACCCCCAAGCTCGGACAGCGCCGGTTTGCTGTCTGACGTGGGCGCGAAAATCGTCCACTACATTCAAGCCGGGTATCCCGGACTCTACGTTGTCTCGGCAGAGGAACAACGGGTAGAGGCCGAGTTCAAAGCCGTCGTCACCCAGCTCAACTCCGCCGCGAAACAGAACGGCAAGCCACCCTACACCCTCTGCTACTGGACGGTGGTGAACGGTCTGGTCAACACGGACACCAAGCGGGTTCAGGACTGCAACGACCCCTTGGAAGTCTTGGAGAAAGTGGGCGATCTGAAGGAAAACGCCATCGTTCTGCTCAAGGACTTCCATCTGTTCCTCACGGATCCCAACCCCATCCTGTTGCGCAAGCTCAAGGACACGCTGCTGCTGGCCAAGACCACCCAGAAACCGCTCATACTGCTCGGCTGCCGGTTGTGCCTGCCGCCTGAATTGGAGCATGAACTGACCGTGGTGGAGTTCACGCTGCCGGGCAAACCTGAGTTGCGCGCGGTGCTCGGAGGCGTGATGGAATCGGCCGGCATCAAGAGCCTGGAGTTTGAAGTCAGAGAAAAAGCGGTCGAAGCAGCCAGCGGGTTGACGACCATGGAAGCCGAGAACGCCTTCTCGCTGTCGTATGTGCGGACCAGAACCATCGAGCCGCAGATCGTCGCGCTGGAGAAAGCCCAGGCGGTGAAGAAGAACGGTCTGCTCGAAATCGTGGAGGTGAAGGAAACCCTCAACAGCATCGGCGGGTTGAATCTGCTCAAGGACTGGCTGCTGAGGCGCAAGGACGCGTTTAGCCAACGTGCGATCAGCTACGGTCTGCCAGCTCCAAAAGGACTGCTCATCATCGGCATCCCCGGCACCGGCAAATCGCTTACGGCCAAAGCCACCGCCGCTGTCTTCAACGTCCCGCTGCTGAAACTCGACGCCGGCAAGCTCTACGGGGGTGTCGTCGGCCAGTCTGAGGCGAACATCCGGGCTGTCATCAACACCGCTGAAGCCATCGCTCCCTGCTGCCTGTGGATTGATGAGCTGGAGAAGGGCTTCGCTGGATCGAAGTCGTCAGGAACAACGGATGGTGGAACCAGTGCGCGTGTGTTCGGCTCGTTCCTGAGCTGGATGCAGGAAAAGGTTGCTCCAGTCTTCGTCGTCGCCACCGCCAACGACGTCAGCCAACTCCCGCCTGAAATGTTGAGGAAAGGAAGGTTTGATGAGTTATTCGCTGTTGACCTCCCGAACGACATCGAACGCGAGGCCATCTGGAAGATCGTCGTCGAGCGCCGGAAACGGGACAGCGCGGATTTCGACCTCCAACAACTCAGCCGTGTTTCCGCAGGACTAACCGGTGCTGAAATCGAGGCCGTGTTCGTTGAATCATTGTTCAGCGCGTTTGAGCGCTCGAAGGAACCGACCGATCTCGACGTTGCTTCGGCCCTCAACGGTTTTGTGCCGTTGTCGCGTTTGATGGCCGAGCAGATTGAGGGACTGCGAAAGTGGTCCTCCGGTCGCGCCCGTCCTGCCACCTCCCAACCAACAGCCTCCGAGCCTACGCTTCGGAAGCTAGGGGTGTGAGGTGGGGAGAAGGAAACTGGCTCACGCCCGTTTCCTTTTTTTAGGGGTCAGGTCCAACTTGCGGTGCTCCGGTGAAGGATGCCCGAGTTGAACTGTGTTTAGAGTCTTGTGCCCCGCAACCGCAACGCGTTGGCGACCACGGACACGGAGCTCAGGCTCATGGCGACGCCGGCGAGGACGGGACTGAGCAGGAGGCCGAAGAATGGATACAAGAGGCCCGCCGCCACCGGGATGCCGAGCGCGTTGTAGAAGAAGGCGAAGAAGAGGTTTTGCCGGATGTTGCCCATCATCGCCCGGCCCAGACGGATGGCGCGCACGATGCCGCGCAGGTCGCCTTTCACGAGCGTCACGCCGGAGCTTTCCATGGCGATGTCGGTGCCGGTGCCCATTGCGACGCCCACGTCGGCGGCGGCCAGGGCGGGCGCGTCGTTGATGCCGTCGCCAGCCATGCCCACGACATGGCCCGCCGTCTTGAGCAACTTTACCTGCTCGTGCTTGTCGTGCGGCGTGACGCCAGCATGAAAGTCCGTGATGCCGAGTTGATGGGCAACCGCCTCGGCGGTGCGCGGGTTGTCACCGGTGAGCATGAGGACGTTGACGCCGAGTTCGCGCAGTTCCGCGAGCGCCTGCGGCGTCGTGGACTTGATGGGGTCGGCCACGGTGAGGACGCCGGCGGCCCGCGCACCCGCTGCGACGAAGATGGCGGTTGCGCCCTTGGCCTGAAACGGAGCGGCGAGCGCTTCGAGCGAATCCACGTCCGTGATTCCGTGTTCGCGGAGGAACGCGGGCTTTCCGACGAGCACCGGAAGCGCGCCGACAGTTCCGGCCACGCCACCCGCCGTGGTGGACTGGAAATCTTTCGCTGCTTCGAGCGGGAGTTGCCGGTCGCGTGCCGCCACGACGACGGCATGGGCCAGCGGATGTTCGCTGCCCTGTTCCAGCGACGCGGCGAGGCGCAGCAGCTCGGTTTCGGTGAAGCCGCTCACGGGCAGCGTTTGGGCCAATGCCGGCCGGCCTTCTGTGAGCGTGCCGGTCTTGTCCACGGCCAGGATGTCGAGTCGCGCGAGCTTCTCGATGGCCTCGGCGTTGCGGATGAGCACCCCCATCTGCGCGCCGCGCCCGACACCTACCATCACGCTCATGGGGGTGGCGAGGCCCAGCGCGCAGGGGCACGCGATGATGAGCACGGCAACCGCGTTGGTGACCGCAAAGGCCAGGCGCGGCTCAGGTCCCCACACCAGCCAGGCGGCGAAGGTCAGCGCGGCGATGAGGAGCACCGCCGGGACGAACCACGCGGCGACCCGGTCCGCCAGCGCCTGAATCGGCGCGCGGCTGCGCTGGGCCTGGGCGACGAGTTGCACGATTTGCGCGAGCATCGTCTCGCTGCCGACGCGCTCGGCCCTCATCACGATTCCGCCCGTGGTGTTCAGCGTGCCGCCGGTGACTTTCGCGCCGACAGTTTTCTCCAAGGGCATGGGTTCGCCGGTCAGCATTGATTCATCCACGGAGGTGCGGCCTTCCACGACTTCGCCATCCACGGGAATTTTCTCGCCGGGCCGCACGCGCAGGAGGTCACCGGGATGCACGGCGTCCAGTGGCACGTCCGCGTCGCCCGTGGCGGTGACCCGGCGTGCGGTCTTCGGAGCGAGGCCAAGCAACGCCTTGATGGCCCCGCCGGTGCGTTGGCGGGCGCGGAGTTCGAGCATCTGGCCGAGTAGCACGAGCACCGTGATGACGGCGGCGGCCTCGAAGTAGATGGCGGGCTGGCCGCCATGCCCCGCCGCAGACGGAAACACTTCGGGAAACAACAGCGCGGCGACGCTGAAGCCATAGGCCGCGCCCACACCGAGGGCGATGAGCGTGAACATGTTCAGGCTGCGGTTCACGAGCGAGCGCCAGCCACGCACGAAGAACGGCCAGGCTGCCCACACGACCACCGGCGTGCTGAGCGCAAATTGCCCCCAGCGCGAAACCGGCCCGTTCATCCACTCGGCGTGACTCCAACCGGGAACCAGATGCGCCATGGCCACCACAAACACCGGCAAGGTCAGCGCGGCCCCCACCCAAAACCGCCGCGTCATGTCGCGCAGTTCGGAATCATCCTCCCCGACTTCCGCTGTGATGGTCTTCGCCTCCAACGCCATGCCGCACTTGGGGCAGGCGCCCGGATGGTCCTGCTCGACCTCCGGGTGCATCGGGCAAGTGTAAATCGTCTTCTTCGTCGGCTGGCAGGCCGGGTTGAGTTCCAGCGCCATGCCGCATTTCGGACACGCTCCTGGCTGGTCCGACTCCACGCCGGGACACATCGGGCAGAAATACTTGGCGGCGACCGACGGCGTCACCGATTCAGCGTGATGATGCGAATGGTCGTGACGATGTGCGTGAGAGTGTGGGACGTGCTCGGCTTTCCCAGCACAGCAGGAAGGCGTGTCCTGGCGGTGCTCGCGCTGGCTATTCTCAGCACAGCAGTCGTCCGAGCCGGGCGGCGATTTCGCCGCGCCTCCACAGCAGGAGCCGGGGCCGCTTTTCATCGGCTGCGGCTGCGCCAGGAACTTCGTCCGGCAATGTTCGCTGCAAAAGTGAAACGTCTCGCCAGCGCGCTCGGCGGTGAGGGCCGTGGCCTCGTTCACCGACATGCCGCAAATGGGGTCAATGGTCATGGTTCAGTTCCTTGGCTTGGCCGGCTGGTCGCACTGGCAGTCGAGACAGCCGTGCGTGGTGCAGAGCCGGCAGGTTTGCTCCAACCGTTCGCGCAACTGCCGCCGCGCTCGGTGCAGGCGCACCATCAGATTGTTCCGCGTGATGCCCAGGCTGGCGGCGACGGAAGCGGAAGCCTCGCCGTTCAAGTCGAGGCGGCGCAGGAGCGTGGCATGGCCGGGCTTCAAGGCTGGCAGCAGCCGTTCCAAGCAGGCGCAGACGGCGCGTTCCTCGGCTTCGGTGGGTGTGGTGTCCAGCTCCAACTCGACACGTTCCAGCGCCTGGCGTTGGGCATCGCGCCGCCGGTAGAGGTCCACGATGGTCCGACGGAGGATGCGATAAAACCAGGCTTTCGTGCTCGCCTCGTCACGCAGCCTATCTTGGTGCCGCAACGCCTTGAGCAGGCTCTCCTGCACGACATCTGCCGCAAGTTCGGGGTCACGCAGCCGGCCACGGGCAAACGCAAGGAACTCGCCCAAGCTGCTGGTTAGTTGTTTGGTGACATCATTCATCACACAGGCGGACGGGCCAGTCGGTGAACCATTACACTCTTTCGTGCCGGTCACATTGCCAGGATGAGTTGCGCGAGGATAATCTTGAGCACGACCGCCAGCGGGTAGGCCGTGGCGTAGGCGGTGTTGAGCGGGCCAGAGTCGGTCCGGGTGGCGGCGAAGCTGAGGAGGGCAGGCTGCGTTTGCAGGGCGGCCATCGTGCCCAGAATCACCGGCTGCACCCGCTGGCGGAAGATGGCGAGACAGGCCAGCAGCGTCAGTTGGGCGGCCAAGACAAACGCGGTGCTCCACAAGATCATGCCGGTTCCGAAATGCCGCAGATGTTCCGGCAGGCTCTGTCCCGCCTTGACGCCCACAGCGGCGAGGAACAGCAGGATGCCCAGGTGTCGGAGCGCCAGGTTGACCTCGTTGGGAATCGTCCACACGAACGGGCCGCTGCGGCCCCGAGCGCCCAGCCACAGCGCAGCCACCAACGGCCCGCCGGCAATGCCCAGTTTGATGGGCTGGCTGAGTCCCGGGACCGGCACGGGAATCTGCCCCAGCATCAGGCCGAGGATGATGCCCAGCGCAAAACTGAAATAGCCCGTCTCGGTCAGCACGGTGAGCGAGTTTCCAAAGAAGGCGCGCACCGCCGGCTCCTTTTCTCGGAGCGAAACCACCCGCACGCGGTCGCCCATCTGGAGCAGCGTGTCCGGGTGGACGGGCAAGTCCACGTCCCCACGCCGGAGCCGGACGATGGCCGCGCCCAGCCGGCTGAGGCCCAAGTCCGCCACCCGCCGCCCGGTGGTCCCCCGGTTGGAAACAAAGTAACGGTGAACCTCGAAGCGAGCCAGGTCCGTTGGCAGCGAAGCCGTGCTGGCCTGCCCCAACAGCGCGGCGGCCACCGGCAAACTCTCGGCACTGCCCACCGCCAGCACGGAACTGCCCAAGGTCAGCGGAGTCACCTCCGTGATGGGTTGGACGACTTCGTCCGGCAGGCGGCGGTGGGTCAGGAGCACACCCGCTGTTTCCTCCAACTCGTGTGCAAGCCAGGACACACCTTGGGGACTGAGCCGCTCCACGACGATGGTGAGCGAGGCTGGCCCGGACGGCAGCACGGTGGCCGACTTGTGAGTCGCTGGGGAACGCCGGGACAGGATGCCGGCCAAAATCAGAACCACGAGAATAGCGATGGGATAACTGACACCGTAGCCCACCACCGCGAGATCCATGTCGCCCGGAGAGTTCCCGTTGCCCGCCAATGTCTCAGTGACAGCTCCCAAGCCTGGCGTGGTGGTCAACGCCCCGCAAAACGCGCCGGCGACCATGCCCACCGGTCGGCCACTCCATCGCGCACACAGGGCGACCACCGCAAAACTCACGACCAGTGCAACGACGACGGCCCCATTGAGCTTCAGCCCGTCCCGCTGGAAGGACTTGAGGAATCCCGGCGCGGCTTGCAGGCCGATGCAATAGACAAAGAGCACGAGGCCCAGCGTCTGGAACTCACCTGGCAAGCCAAGCGACGGTGAGAGCGCCCCGCAGGCCAGTCCGACGAACAGCACGCCCGCCACGCCCAGCCGGAACCCGCCGGGGAGGCGGACTTCGCCCAGCAGATAGCCAACGGCGATGATGACAAACAGGCGGACTATGGGGAGCGTGAACAGCCAGTCGTGGAGCAGGTCGAGCATCGAAGGATACGGATGTTTCCAGCTACGCAGGATCCACGCGGGGGCTACGAAGCTGAATCCGGCAAGGAAATGCCATCTGGAGTGGGTGCCCTTTCCAGCAATTCGATGCGCCGCACGTAGGCGTCCGGCTTGGTTTGAAAGACTTGCATGCAGAGCGGGCAGCAGAGCGCCACCATGCGTTCTTCGTGGCGCACCCGCGCATACCATCTGCCACCCCGGATGGCATTGTCGCACACCGCACACTGCACATAGTTGCAGTCCATATTGTTGGCGTCGAATTGGGGCATAAAAACTTAGTTGTTACTGGTTTCGGGTTGAAGTGGGCGGCGCAGCAACTGGCGCGAGCGCCACACATAGAAGATGGCAGGATAGACGAGCAGCTCCATCAACGTCGAGGTGACCACGCCGCCAATCATGGGCGTGGCGATGCGCTTCATCACGTCGGCACCAGCGCCGTGGCTCCAGAGAATCGGCAGCAGGCCGGCGATGATGACACAGGCGGTCATGGCCTTGGGCCGGACGCGCTTGACCGCGCCGTGGTAGATGGCGTCGCGCAGGTCGGCGAGGTTCCGCATCCTGCCGTCCTTCACCCACTGCTCGTGGGCGAGGTCGAGGTAAAGCAGCATGACCACGCCCGTCTCGGCATCGAGGCCGGCGAGCGCGATGATGCCGACCCAAACGGCGACGCTGAGGTTGTAGCCGAGCCAGTGCAGGATCGCGAAGGCGCCCACGAGCGAGAACGGCACGGCCAGCAGCACGATGGCGGTTTTGATGGCCGAGCGCGTGTTGAGGTAGATGATGAACACGATGATGAGCAGCGTGAGCGGGACCACGATCATCAGCCGTTGCTGGGCGCGGAGCATGTATTCGTATTGGCCGCTCCAGAAGAGGTTGTAGCCGCTCGGCAGCTTGATGGAGCCGGCGGTCACGGCGTCGTTGACGGCCCGCCGCGCCATCTGGACGTAGGTGCCGATGTCCACGCCCTTCACGTCCACGTAAATCCAGGCGTTCGGCACGGCGGCCTCGCTCTTGACGCCCATCGGGGCGCGGACCGTCTCGATTTTCGCCAACTGTCCCAGCGGCACCTGCGCGCCGGTAGGCGTGGGCACGATGATTTCGCGCAACGCCTCCAGGTTCTCCCGGTAGTCGCGGTCGTAGCGGAGGTTCACCGTGTAGCGTTCCAAGCCCTCCACCGTGGTCGTCAGCGGCATCCCGCCGAGCGCGACTTCGAGCACTTCCTGCACGTCGCCGACGCGCAGGCCGTAACGGGCGATGGCATCACGGTCAATTTTGAACTCGATGTAGTTGCCGCCCATCACCCGCTCGGCGAAGACGCTCGTCGTGCCGGGCACCTGCCGCACGACGACTTCAATCTCCGAGGCGATGCGCTCCAGCTCGGCGAAGTTCGCGCCCGCTACCTTGATGCCCACGGGGGTCTTGATGCCGGTGGCGAGCATGTCAATGCGCGTCTTGATGGGCATGGTCCACGCGTTGTTCAGGCCGGGGATTTGGATGGCGGCGTTGAGCGCGTCCACGAGTTCATCCGGGGTGCGGCGGCGATGGGCGAGGACGTTGCCACGCTCGTCCTTGATGTCCACGACGGGCCACTCCTTTTCGTCCTTGAGCATGATGGTCGTCTCCACCATGTCGAACGGCGCAGGGTCGGTGGCGGTCTCGGCGCGGCCAATCTTCCCGAAGACGTGATGCACCTCGGCGAAGCTCTTGATGATGCGGTCGGTGGTTTGAATCAGCTCCCGCGCCTTCGTCGGCGAGATGCCGGGAAACGTCGTCGGCATATAGAGCAGGTCGCCTTCATACAACGGTGGCATGAACTCGGAGCCGAGGTTTTGGTAAGGGAACAGTCGGCCCGCCTGCGCGGCCCAGACCCTGGCCGGACCTTCCGGCAATCGCTGCGTCACCGCCCAGTTCCACGGGAAGAACGTCCACGCGATGAGCAACGCGGCCCCGGTGATGACGGCCCAGCGCCGGCGAATCACGAAATCAATCGCCGGATGATAGAGCCAGATGAGGAGGCGGTTGATGGGGTTGCGTTCCTCCGGCAGCAGTTTGCCCCGGATGAAGTAGCCCATGAGCACGGGGGCGAGGGTGATGGAGAGGAGCGCGGCGGCGGCCATTGAGTAGGTCTTCGTGAAGGCGAGCGGTTTGAACAGCCGCCCCTCCTGCGCCTGCAACGTGAAGACCGGGATGAACGACACGGTGATGACCAGCAGCGAGTAAAACAACGTCGGCCCGACCTCGACGGCAGCATCGCGGATGATGTCCCAGTGCGGCTTTTTGCCGCCGTCGTGTTCGATGTGCTTGTGGGCGTTCTCAATCATGATGATGACCGCATCCACCATCGCGCCTATGGCGATGGCGATGCCGCCCAGCGACATGATGTTCGAGCTGAGGCCCTGCCCATACATGACGAGGAACGACATCAGCACCGCGATGGGCAGAATCAGGATGGCGACCAGCGCGCTGCGCAGATGCAGCAGGAACGCCACGCACACCAGCGCCACGACGATGCTCTCCTCGATGAGCTTCTCCTCCAGCGTCTTCACCGCCCGGTCAATCAGGGCGCTGCGGTCGTAGGCGACGGTGTAGGTCACGTCCGGCGGCAGACCCTTCATGGCCTGTTCGAGCCGCTTCTTCGCGTCGAGGATGACCTGCCGCGCGTTCGCTCCGTAGCGCACCACGACGATGCCGCCCACGGTCTCACCCTCGCCGTTCAGCTCCGCGATGCCCCGCCTCATGTCCGGGCCGAGCTGCACGTTGGCGATCTGGCCGAGCAGGATGGGGACGCCCTTCTCGCCCACGCCGACGGCCACCTTGCGCAAGTCATCCAGGCTCTCGATGTAGCCGCGCACGCGGAGGATGAACTCCTTCTCCGCCAGTTCGATGGAGCGGCCGCCCTTCTCCCCGTTGCTGCGCTGGACGGCCATGCTGACTTCCGCGATGGACAGGCCGTAGGCGCGGAGCTTCGTCGGGTCCACCGTCACTTGATACTGCTTCACGAAGCCGCCGAGAGACGCGACCTCGGCCACGCCCTCGACCGAGGTGAGCTGGTATTTCAAATACCAGTCCTGCATCGAGCGCAGCTCGGCGAGGCTGCGGTTGGTCGAGTTAAGCGAATACATGAACGCCCAGCCGACCCCAGTCGCGTCCGGGCCGAGCGATGGCGTGACGCCCCTGGGCAACTGCCCGCCGATGGCGCTGAGGTATTCGAGCACGCGGCTCCGCGCCCAATACGGGTCGGTGCCGTCCTCGAAAATCACATACACGAACGAGAAGCCGTAGAACGAATAGCCGCGCACGACCTTCGACTTCGGCACGGACAACATCTTGGTCGTGATGGGATAGGTGACCTGGTCTTGCACAATCTGCGGCGCCTGGCCGGGCCACTCGGTGTAGATGATGACCTGGGTGTCCGAAAGGTCGGGGATGGCGTCGAGGGGAATGTTCCGCAGCGCGAAGACGCCGCCGAGCACGAGCGCGAGCGTGGCGAGCAGAACGATGAACTTGTTCCGCAGCGAAAAGTCTATGATGCCTTTGAGCATGGCGGTTCCTCTGGCTCAGTGCTTGTGCCCCGGAGCCGGCGTGGCCGAGGGCAACGGTGCGGGTTGCATCACGGGAATCAGGGTCATGGCGCACTTGGGGCATTTGCCGGACTGGCCGAGCTTCACGTCGGCGTGCTCCGTCATGGGGCAGGTGTAGTGGAGCACTTTGCCGCCCGGCGCGAGTTTCGCCAGCGCCTGCGCGGTCACGGGCACGAGCGCCATGCCGCACAACGGGCACTTGCCAGGGCGGTGGTATTTGATGGCGACGTGCTCGGGCATCGGACACACGTAGGCAACCGTGCCCACCGGAGCGGGGAGTGCATTGGTGGCCGTGCTGGTGCCATGACCCGCGTGGCCGGCGGGTTCTGCGGGAGCCGCCTTCGCCGCCGGTTGCAGCATTTTCTGAATCGCCTCCCGAAGCTGGCTTTCGGAATCCAGCATGAACTGCCCGGAGGTGACGACGCGCTCGCCCGCCTTCAAGCCGCTCAGGACTTGATACAGGTTGTCCTCCGCGCGCGGCCCGAGCGTGACGGCGCGCGGCTCGAACCGGCCACCGTCCAGCGCGACGAAGACGGTGTTGTGTTCGCCGCTGCGCAGCACCGCCATGTCCGGCACCAGCAAGGTCGAGGCTTCCAGGTCGGAGGCCAGCTCGACCGTGGCAAACATGCCGGGCTTGAGGAAGAAACCGGGGTTGTGAAACTCCAGGCGCACGCGCGCAGTGCGCGTCTTCTCATCGAGCGTCGGATAAACGTAGGTGACGCGTCCCCGGAACTCGCGGTCGGAGAAATACGAGAGCTTCACGACCGCCTCCTGGCCGAGCTTCACGAACGGCAGGTCCTGCTCATACACCTGCGCCAGCACCCACACGAGCGAGAGGTCCGCCAGCCGGTAGAGCTTCATGCCGGCATCCACCATCTGTCCCTCAATCGCCATCTTCTCGACCACGATGCCGTCGCGCGGCGCGGACACGCGCAGCGTCTTGGTTGCCTGCCGCAACTTTTCCAACTCGGCAATCTGCTCCGCCGACACATCGAAGAACTTCAGCTTGGTCAGCGCGCTCGCTTTCATGGAAGCCGCGCCCGCCCCGTCCTGGCTCAACGCCAGCACATACTCGACCTGCGCGCTGTAGAGATCCGGCGAGTAAATCTCGAACAGCGGCTCGCCCTTGTGCGCCTGCTTGCCCGTGGCGTCCACGTAGAGCTTTTCAATCCAGCCCTTGAATTTCGTCGTGACCTCGGCGAGCGACGTTTCATCGAACTCGACCGTGCCCACCGTGCGAATCACCCGGCGCAACGGCCCGTTGGTGACGACGCCAGTGCGAATGCCCATGGTCTGCACCGTGGCCGGGTTCACGGCGATGGTGGTGCTGTCCTGTGCCTCGTCCTCGAACACCGGCACCATGTCCATGCCCATGCTGTCCTTGCGCGGCGCGGGGCTGATTTCGCCGAGCAGCATGGTGGACTTGTAGTATTTCACCTTGCGCTCGCCGCTGGCTGCTCCGCCCGGAGCATTGGTCGAAGCGGACTTCTCGCCCGGCTGCTTGCGGACGGGCGTGAGCTTCATCCCGCAGATGGGACAATTGCCCGGCTGGTTCTTGATGACCTGCGGATGCATGCCGCAAGTGTAGAGCTGCTCGCCATTGGCTGTATGACCGGCATGGTTCTCGCCCCGGCGCGCAACGAAGAACGCCGCCGCGCTGAGGACGAGGATGCCCGCCAGCACGCCGACGATGAGCTTGGTTCGTGAAGGAGTGGGGTTCATGGCGGTTCAAGGTTTGGGTTTCACCGGCGAAGACGTTGGCGTGGTCGCAGGCAGCAACGGTGCGCCGGTGGGAGGGGTGCCGAGGATGAGCAACGACAGTTCCGCCAGCGCCAGTTCCCGCTGGATGCGCGCCTCGACCTCGGCCAGCCGGAAGTCGAGCAGCGTGCGCTGCGCGTCAATGAGGTTGATGAAATCCACCTTGCCGGACGCGTAGCCGGAGCGGGCCGCTTCGAGGGACTGCCTGGCTCTGGGCAGCAGGCGGTCATTCAGCAGTTCCAGATTCCGTGTGGCCTCGCGGAACATGAAGGACTTCTCCGCGAACTCGACCGCCAGCATGATTTGCTCGGCGCTGAGACGCGCGGTGGCGGCCTGCTTGTCCGCCTGCGCGGCGGCAATCTGCGCCGCAATCTTGTCGCGCCACACCGGCAGCGTCACGCCCGCCTGCGGCGTGAAAATGGTCGGCACGGCCTTCGCGTCCGCCTCCAGCCCGAGCGAGAAGTCCGGCACGCGCGCCTTGTAGGCCAGCCGGATGGAGGCATCGGCGCGGCGGACTTCGGCTTCCATCGCCTTGAGGCGCGGATTGCGCGCGAGCGCGTCGGCCAGCAGGCGGTCGGAGGTCAAATCGAGCGGAGTGGTTTCCAGCTTCGTCGGCACGGGAGGAGCGGAGTCGTCCGGCTTCAAACCCAGCGCGCCCTTGAACTGCGCGAGCAACGGATTGCGCGAGTCCTGCAAATTGGCGATTTCCGTGGCGAGCCGCTCCTGTTCGATTTGTGCCCGGAGCACATCCTGCAACGTCACCGCGCCGACCTCGTTGCGTGCCCTGGCTAGTTTCTCCAAGTCCGTCAGCAGACGGTGGGTCTCCTGGTTGACCGCAACCTTCGCGTCCAGAAAGTGAAGCTGGTAGTAGGGCTTCTTGAGGTTGAAGGCCGTCCGCAGCACGGCGGACTCGAAGGCGAAATACTTCACGTCGCTCTCGGCCACAGCGACGTTGGCGGCGGCTCGCAGCTTGCCGGGACCGGGGAAGTCCATCATCACGCCCGGCATCACCGCCATCACCACGTCCTGAATGTCCGCCGAGAACGTCAGGCGCGGGTCGGGCAGCGAGCGCTCAATCGTGATGCGCCGCACGGAGGCCGCCCAATCATGGTAAGCGGCCTCGACCTGTGGCTGGGTGAACATCGCGTGCGCGAGAAAATTGCTGAGTGGGGATGCGGTGCTTAACGCCGGCAGCACGGGCCGCGCGTCACCAGGGCGGTAGTTCGCGCCTACACTTTCCCATTGTTGTCGCGCTGACTTTTCTTCCGTGGTCGGCACGCCCACGCAGCCGGCCAGGAGCACGGCGGCAAGGCCCGCCACTGCCAGGGGAACCAGAATGGAGCGGCAAGCGTTCATGGTTGTCCTTGCTGGCAAGTCCCGCCCTTGGCACTGACCTCGCGAAGCACGTTCCGTCCGAGTTCCTGCCGGTAATAGATGCTCACGGCCCGTCCGACAGCGAGGCTGCATTGCTCACAACCGGCGGACTTCGTGAAGCGCGTGCGGTCGGTCCAAGCCAGCACCAATCTGCGAGTGCCGTTTGCCGACGTGAGCGAGATTCGCCGGCTGGTCCAATCCACGCTATCAATCACGCCGCTGACGGAGTGCTGGCGTGGCGGCAACGCCCGGACTTCGATTGTCGCGGCGAGCATGGTGCTCGCCGCGACTGCGATGCTGATGAGTTGGCGTTTCATGACGGCCTCCATCTGCTACTTGCGGATCTCCATCTGCCGTGAAGCTCCAACTTGGGCGGGGACTTTCTCCACTGCTTCTCGTGATAGCGCGGGATATTGCTCGCGCATCCGAGGACTGTTCGCGATTGCGTTGTTCCTCACGGAAGCGGGCACATCGAAAGCCCGTGAGGTGGTGAACTCCCGTTCCGACGTGGCCTCACGCGTGAGTTCAGGGAACAATTCGCGCACGCGAGGACTGGCCGCATACGCCCGATTCTTTTTCACCTCGGTCAGCGCATTCTTTGCTTCGCCTTTACAACAGGCATCAACGGAGAGCGAGGGAGTGCGGGTCAGCCACGGGAATGCCTCCTTCGCTCGCGGGCTGTTCGCGACGGCGCGGTTGTTAATTACGTCCTTGGCGGTGAACACTTGCCCGACGCCCGTCGTGACGTTCAGGTAGCCTGCCGTGGCGATCACCGCGAGCAGACTCAGTTTGTTTATCGTTTTCATATTTTTCCTTTCGGTTGTGGCGGCGATTTGATGCGCCGCCTGATTTCAGCGGCTCATTCGCCGCCACACTTTTTACTACGCCGTGCCGGGCTGTTCCCCTCGACCGAAGGGAGAAATTTCCTGCTATCCGAGTCGGCGGAATTTCTGAGCGGGCTGCTCTCACCAACCGTGTGGTTGGCTCGGGCGTGAGAGCACGCACTTCGAGCACGGCATTCATGCCGCCAAAGGGGTTGGGGACATAGTCGGTTGCCGCCGGGTCGTCCACCCACTCGCCGTCCACGACGAAGCGGTATTCGTAGCTCCCTGGTGCGAGGACAAGTTCCTTCGCCCAAGTCCCGTCGCTCAGATGCAACATGGGGGAAACGCCTGGGTGCCAGTCGTTGAACGAGCCGGCGATGCACACGGATTCGGCACCGGGCCAAGTGAGTTCTACACACACGCGTTGCAAACTGTGTCCGGTCTCGGCGCGCGTGGCTTTGCGTTTTGCACTCATAGCTTCTCAAGGTTGAACCATTCCCGCTTCGGGCAGGCCCGAGGGCTGAAACAGCCGCTCAGGCGCAGCCCGAAGGCGGGGGCGGGTTCGCACCGACATGCTTATTTGAGCGGGGCGACGCGGAACGACTCCAGCCGCCACGGCTCGTTGGCCAGCAGCCTGGGCGGGACGGGCGGACCCCAGCGCACAATCATGTCGGGCGTGGTGCCCGGCACCCGGTTGATGGACTCCATGAACGCGACGTGCTTGGGCGAGCCGTCCTTGGCCGACCGGTCAATCATGTCCGCCGTGGTGCCCGGCACGCGGGCCAGCGAGTCCGCCAGCACCTTGCCCTTCGGCGAATGCAATGGCTCGGCGGCGGAAGCGGTGCCGAGGGTGAGGAGGAACGCTGCCGTGGCAGCCGCGAGTAACACTGTGGTTTTCATAATCTTGTCTTTCTCGGTTGCGCGGCTCTTGGCCGCATTGTTCACATCCCTGCATACGCCGCCGGTCGTGATACCCCTCACGGAATCGGGTCGAGGCAGAAGAATCTGGCCGGAGAAGAACCGACAGGGGGGGAGTAGATGCCGCGACAACGGTGGGCGCTACTTGGCTTCAGCCGATGCGCCGAGGTGAAGCCGTCCGTTCCGCGCGTCTATCGTCACCGTGCTGAAGCGGGCCAGCAGACCATTGCCCAGCAATCCGGCCTCACCGGGAAAGATGGCTTCCCGGTGCAGGCCCGTAGGCACTTGTTGGAACTCCAACTCGCCGAGGGCCACGGTCGTCACCATCTGCGGAATCGAAACCTCCGCCAGCCCGATGGCCACGCGGCGGGTGCAAAGCTCCGGTCGCACGCTGGCCGTCACCCACTGCAAGGCCGAGGCGCATCCCGTGTCGAGCCGCACCCATTGACGCGCCTGGCCGTTCACTCGGACGGGCACTCGCAGGCCACACGACCGCACCTCCAGGGGCAGCGTTTGACCGGCACCCAGTCCCTGTGTGGTGGACAGCAATCGAATCCGGCCCGCCACGAAATCAATCTGCACCGCCCGATGGTGAAAGAAGTCCGCGCCAATCAATCCGTCCACCGGGCGTTCGCACGCCTGGCTGAACCGGCTCAAATCGAGCGCCAGAAACCGCGTGGGCAGCGGAACCTCTCCGGCCCTCGCCGACGGACATTCCAGCCAGAAACCAGTGAGCTCGGCCCCCACGCCTTGCACCGCCACTTTCCGGCCCAGCTTCAGTTGAAACCGCTTGGCGGTGTCCAGATGGATGACGCTCGCGCCGGCACCAGTGTCCACGAGGAAGCGGAGCGGCTGCTCCACTTGCGGCAAACGAACCTCAGCCCACAACAAGCCTTCGCGGAACTCGAAAGGAAACTCCAGTGCGGCAGATGAAGCCGCCTGTCCTCGCACGAGGACAGCCAACAGAGCCAGCAGGGCGCAGAAGCGATAGCGCACGCCCGAAGTTCAGCAAACCGGATGCCATGGCGTTCCACCGGGCTTCATGGCCGCGAGCTGGCGGATTTTGGTGGCGAAGTTTTACGCCCACTGTTGCTTTGTGAGCACCGCGCGCAAATGCAGTCGGCTACTTATATGCCGTATCGCCCGAGGTCAGTGCCACTCCGCGTCCAGACGACCTTTGGCATACGCCTCGAACACCCGGCGGATTTCATCGCGCACCTGGCGGAACACCCGCAGTTTTTCCTCCTCGGTGCCGGTGGCGTGCGCCGGGTCGTGGAATGGCCAGTGGTGTCGGTTCACCTGGCCGGGGAAAATGGGGCAGGCTTGGTCCGCGTTGCCGCAGACGGTGATGACGGTTTCCACGGGCTGGTCGAGGAACTCGCTCAGATGCTTGGAAGTGTGTGCGGCGATGTCCACGCCGACTTCGGCCATGACTTGAATGGCAAGGGGGTGGACGTAGCCAGCGGGTTTGCTGCCGGCACTGGCGACATGGAAGCGGCCTTGCGCGGCGGCACGGAGAAACCCTTCGGCGACATGGCTGCGGCAGGAGTTTCCGGTGCAAAGCACCAGCACAAGAGGCGTGGAATCAGATTTCATTTTAGCACGGCGAATGGTTTGTGCGCGAGGAAATGGGCCAGCGGGGGCGGGCGCTTGCACTGGTCTTCCGCGAGGCAGGCGGTGTGCTTCGTGCCGAGCCGAAGGACAAGCGCATCGGTCCCTGCGGCAATGGCGGTGACGGGGAATTGTGAGAGGATGGGGCCTTCGTGCTCAACCTCCAGCTCAAGGTCGTCAGCCTGCAACACCGGGGTGGATTTTTCGAGGATGCGAAGGAGCTTGCCAGCCGTGAGGCGGTGATGGGTGTCATCCGCCACCCAGGTTTGCAAGCGGCAGGTGGCGTCAGTGCGCAGCTTGCCGCCGCAGTCAATGAACCGCTTGTCCACGCGTGCGACCTCGGTGACATGGGCGTGGGCCGCCACCGGCTCTCCGCTGGGCAGGAGGAAGCGCACGCCAAGTTCAGGATGGGTGGCGAGCTGGACCTTGAGTTCGGTGAGTTTCATAAGCGGGACAGGTTGTGGCGGGGGGGGCTGGCCGTCAGTGGCGTCGCTTGCGTTTGGCCTTGGGCGGGCAGCAAGTCTGCTCAAAACCCCGACAACACGCGCCGTCCTCGCGCTCGGCCAAACGCCGGGCCAGCCGGACGGCATCGCGGCGCAGCAAGTCGTGCTGTTTGAGTTCCGTGGCGAAGAACTGGAAGGCGCTTTCCAAGAAGGGCTGTCTGCGCGGCTCCGGTGCGTAGTAAATCCATTTCCCTTCCTTCCGCGTGCGAACCAAGCCGGCTTCTCGGATGATTTGCAGGTGGGTGGAAACGGTGGACTGGGTGATTTCCAACGCGTCGCATAGCTCGCAAACGCACAGTTCCCGCTCGCGCAAGGCCACGAGTAGCCGGACCCGGGTGGGGTCGGCGAGCGCCTTGGCGGTCAGTAACAACGGATTCATCGCTGGGGAGAACATATCGGGCACATCCGATATGTAAAACCAAAACCAATTCAGGAGACTGGCTTCAGTGGTCGCTGGCGGGGAAGTATCGATGGAGCCGGAAGTTGAGGGGCTTGGGCCAGCGGTGGGCCTCACTTGGCTGGCGACGGCATCTCGCCACGCTTCTCTGCCCACGCGTAGAGCACCGGCAGCAGGAGAAGGGTGAGCAACGTCGAACTCAGGATGCCGCCGATGACGACGGTGGCGAGCGGGCGTTGCACTTCGGCACCGGCTCCGGTCGCAATCGCCATGGGCACGAAGCCGAGGCTGGCCACGGCGGCGGTCATCAAGACCGGGCGCAAGCGGGTAAGCGAACCTTCCACCACGGCGGCGAGCAAGTCCTTGCCCTCCTCCCGCAACTGGTTGAAGTAGGTGACGAGCACCATGCCGTTGAGCACCGCCACGCCGGTCAGGGCGATGAAGCCCACGGCGGCGGTGATGCTGAAGGGCATGCCGCGCAACCACAGCGCCGCCACGCCGCCCGTGACCGCGAGCGGGATGCCGGAATAGACGAGCAACGCCTGTCGCAGCGAGCCGAAGGCGAGAAAGATAAGCACGAAGATGAGCGCCAGCGCGGAGGGCACCACCACGGCAAGTCGCGCGCGGGCCTCTTGCAAGTTCTGAAACTGCCCGCCGAACTCCACGATGTAACCGTCGGGCAGCTTCACCTGCTCCTTGATAGTTTTTTCGGCGGCGCGCACATAGCCTTCGATGTCGCTCGTCTTGAGGTTGACCATGAGCGCGGCGCGGCGCTGGCCGCTTTCACGCTGGATGGGTTCGACGGTCTTGAGCGTGGTGAACTCCACCACTTTGCCGAGGGGCAGCAAGCCGGCTTCGCCCACGCGCAGTGGCAGCTTCTTGATTTGCTCGTCGTCGGCGCGCAGCTCCTCCGGCAGGCGCACCATGATGTCGAACCGGCGGTTGCCCTCGACGAGCTGGCCGACGACCTGCCCCGCCAGCGCCGCGTGGACGGCCTTGTTGACCTCGCCGGATTGAATGTTGTAGTCGCGCAGCACTTCACGGCGGATGGTCATCTGCAACTGCGGCGTGCGGCCCTCGGTCTCGTATTCGACCTGCGCCACGCCGGGGGTCTTTTCGAGGATGCCTTTGATTTGTTCGGCGAGCGGTTCGAGCAGGTCGTAGTCGTTGCCGAAAATCTTCACCGCCAGCTCGGCCTTGGTGCCTTCGAGCATTTCGTTGAAACGCATCTCGATGGGCTGGGCGAAGAGGAGGTCGTAGGCGGGATTGATTTTCTTGAGCGCCGCCTCGACGTGCTCGCGCAATTCGGCCTTGGTGGTGGGCCGGCCCGGCGACATCGGCCACTCCTTGAGCGGCTTGTAGAACATATAAACATCGCTCTCGTTCGGCGGCATCGGGTCGGAGGCGATGGCACTGGTGCCAATGCGGGAGAAGACGCGGGTGATTTCGGGGAAATCTTTGAGGAGCATCTTCTCCACTTCGATGTCGGTGCGCAGGGATTCCTCCATGCTCATGCCCACGGGCTTGTAGAGCATGGCGGTGATGGAGCCTTCGTCCAGCTTGGGCACGAACTCCGCGCCCAGCCGCGTGAAGAGCCAGAGGGAACCGAGGAAGAGCGCGAGAGCCGTGCTGACTACCAGCCAGCGAAGCTTGAGGGCGCGCTGCAACAGCGGCTCATAGAGGCGCTTGGCCTGGCGGATGAGCACGTTGTCCTCTTCGCTGACTTTCCCGCCCAGGCAAAGCGAGCACAGCGCCGGCATGAGGGTGAGCGCCAGCACCAGTGCGCCGCCGAGTGCGAGCATCACGGTGAGTGCCATCGGGTGGAACATCTTCCCCTCGATGCCGGTGAGCGCGAGGATGGGGATGTAAACCACCGTGATGATGAGGACGCCGAAGAACATCGGGCTGCCCACCTGTTTGCTTGCGGCGAGGACAGTGTGGGCGCGCTCCTCGACGGTCAGCGCACGGCCAAGCTGATGTTGTTTCGCCCCGAGCTGGCGCACGATGTTCTCCACGATGACGACCGCGCCATCAATGATGAGGCCGAAGTCCACCGCGCCGAGGCTCATCAGGTTGCCGGAGATGCCGAAGTGCCTCATGCCGGTAATCGCGAACAGGAAGGCGAGCGGAATGGCGGCGGAGACAATGAGCGCCGCGCGCCAGTTGCCGAGCAGGAACAGGAGCACCACGACCACCAGCACCGCGCCCTCGAACAGGTTTTTCTCCACGGTGCCGATGGTGCGCCCAATCAGAAGGGAGCGGTCGTATCGGATTTGGATTTCCACGCCGGCAGGAAGCTTCGACTGGATTTCAGCGATGCGCGCCTTAACGCGCCCGGCGACCTCGCGGCTGTTCTCGCCCGCCAGCATCATCGTGATGCCGATGACGGTCTCCTTGCCGTCAAGCGTGGCCGCGCCGGTGCGGAACTTGGTGCCGAGCTTCACTTCCGCCACGTCCTTCACCAGCAGCGGCTTGATGCCGCCGGCAAACTTGACCGGCAGGTTCGCGATGTCCTCGACCGTCCGCACGCGGCTGACCGCGCGGATGGTGAGCTGCTCGCCTGCGCGGTTGATGATGCCGCCCCCGGCGTTCTCCACGTTCTGCGCGATGAGGTCGGCAAGTTCGCTGAACGTCAGGTTCACCGCCACCAGCGCCTCGGGCCGGGGCTGGATGACGAACTGCTTCTCATAGCCGCCAGTCTCGTTGATTTCCGCGATTCCCGGCACCGTGCGCAGCAGCGGCTTGATGGTGTATTGCTGGATTTCACTCAACGCGATGAGCTGCTCCAGTTCGGTCGCGGGCTTGTTCGTGGCATCGGCGCGGTAGTTGACGCTGTAGTAGAGGATTTCGCCCAGGCCGGTCGAGATGGGGGCGAGCTTGGGGAGCGCACCGGCGGGCAGCCGCTCCAGCACGCCTTGCAACCGCTCGGCCACTAGCTGGCGGGCGCGGTAGACGTCGGTGCCGTCCTTGAACTGAAGCGTGACTTGCGACAGCCCGAACTTGGTGATGGAGCGCAACTCCTCGACTCCGGGCAGGCCGGCCAGTTCGAGTTCGATGGGCTGGGTGACGAGCTTCTCCGACTCCTCGGCGGCGAGCGCGGCAACCTCGGTGTTGATTTGCACCTGCACACCGGTGATGTCCGGCACGGCGTCAATGGACAGGTGAAAGGCGGACCAGAGGCCCACGCCGAGCAGGGCGACCGTGCCGAGCAACACGACGGCGCGCTGACGGAGGGAGAATTCGAGTATCTTGTCAATCATGGGAAATCAGAGCTTGATGTGGAACTGCCGGAGAACGAGGACCGTCGCTCCGTAGGCGGCGAGCATGGCGAGCACGGAGAACCCCAGCGCGGGGTGGAAGCCCACGCCACGCTTGAGCAACACCGGCAGCACCACGAAGAGCACGAGCGAGGGCAGCACGAGCCAGAAGATGCTCCACGAGAGGTCGGCGACCTTCTGGACCTCATGCGTGTCCTGATACAGCCAGATGAAGGCCAGCAGGGAAGTGAGCGGCAACGAGGCCAGTAGACCGCCCCAGAAGGAACTGCGCTTGCTGATTTCCGCGACGGCCACGATGACCACGGCGGAGAGCAAGACTTTGAGTATTGGATTGCTCATGGGTTGGTGCGGGTTCAATGCGGCAGGTGACGGAGACCTTGAATCGCCACCACCAGGCCGATGGCGGCGAGCAGGCAGCAGCTCGCGTAAGGCAGGCGGCGGGTGAGCGGGCCGAGCCATTTCAAGTTCTCGGTGGCGTGCTTCACGGACAGGGCGGCCAGCGTGCCCACCGCGACCAGGGTGAACGCCAGCCCAAGGCTGAACGCGAGCACGATGGCGAAGCCGAGCGTGAACTCCTTCAACTGAAGGCAAACCAGCAGCACCGCGAACGCGGACGGACACGGCAGCAAGCCGCCCGTCAGGCCAAAGAGGATGATTTGCCACGTCGTCACCCGGCGGTTGGCGAACCGCTTCGCCAAGTCGGCGGCGTGGGCGCGAGCGTGGGCATCATCGTCGCCGTGGTCGTGTTCGTGGCCCGGCCCGTGGCTGTGGGCATGGGCATGGCTGTGGTCGTGCCCGTGGTGATGCTCCTCGGTGAACTGCGCGTGGAGGGTTTGTATTCCGCTCGCACCGAGCAGCCGAAGTTCCACGGTGAACTCGTGCGGCTCCGGGATGTCCGTCGTGGACACGATGAAGTTGTCCCGCGCGGCGAAGGCGAAGGTTTGCTTCGCTCCGTCGGGCCGGACGGTGACGAGCGTGACGGCCTCCGCCGCCGGAGGAGCCACTGGCTGCCCCCGCTGGTTTCGGAAATGCAGCTCGAAGTGCGGTGGCACACCGTCCTCGAAGACGGCGATTTCCACGTCGCCACCATCCAACGCCAGCAAGGTGCCGCCATGCGGGCCGTGAGCGTTGTCCTGGTGTGCATCGGCATCCTCGCGGGGCAGGAAGCCTTGCTCCCGACGAATCCGCCAGAACATCCACCCGGCCATCGCCATGACGATGATTCCGGTGGCGAGCGCGAAGTAAGGCTCCGTCTCCTCAACTTTGAACCGGTCCGCGTAGCGCAGCCCAACGAACGCCAGCGCCCAGATGACGACGGTGTGCGAGATGGTCGCGGAGAGGCCGAGGAGCGCGGCCTGCCGGACGGTTCCCCGGATGGAGATGATGAATGCGGCCATCACCGTCTTGCTGTGGCCTGGCTCCAAGCCATGCAGCGCGCCCAGCAGGACGGCGGTCGGGATGAACAGCCAGGCGTGGCCTTGAGTGAGATATTCTTGGAATGAGGTCATAGTGACAGGTGGTTTGCGAGGCGGCGTGGGCCAGCTCAGTTTTTCACGGGCTTGATTTCGCTCAACGAGTTGAGGCTGCGCCCGGTGAGCAGGTGCAGTTGCTCGCTGGCTTCCAACGCACTCTGCTTCGTGGTCAGCAGAGCTTCGAGAGCTTCGATGTATTGCTTCTGCATCTCGATGTAGGTGGTCAGTGGCACGGCTCCGAGCCGGTAATGCCGGTCGGCGAGGTCGGCGGTCTCCCGGAAATCCTGTGCCGCGTCGGGACGCGTGCGGGTGATTTCGTGGAGGCGTGCGGCGTATTGGAGGAACGACTCGCTGACTTTCCGCTCCACGTCGCGTTGCGCCACGTTCAACGCGGTCTGCGCCTGCTCCCGGCGGGCCTTTGCCACCTCGATGTTGCCGGTGTTGCGGTTCCACAGCGGCAGCGGGACGGACAGGTTGAAGCCGACGATGGTCTGGGAGTCGCCGGATTTCTCGGCGTTCAAGAACGGGCCGACGGTGACGGCGGGGTAGCGCTCGTTCTTCGCCAAGTCCACGCGGAAGCCCTGCTGCTCCAGCTCGGCGACGCGCTGCCGCAGCTCAAAGTTGTTGGTGCGAGCCAGCGCGAGCAATGTCTCGGGGTCGGGAGCCGGGGCAAACTTCAGCGGCGTCTCGGCGATGCGGAGCGGATTGGCGAGCGGCTGGCCGCGAAGCTGGTTGAGTTCAATCAGCACATTGCGCACGGCGACGTGGGCATCGGTGGCGCGCT
>Ga0172376_10000231_pt1 | contig 71607 bp, 71 predicted proteins | sample Lak35m_FD_121114 | JGI IMG/M metagenome (GOLD analysis project Ga0172376, IMG submission 121114) | Freshwater microbial communities from Kabuno Bay, South-Kivu, Congo - kab_092012_35m | ecosystem: Environmental > Aquatic > Freshwater > Lake | place: Democratic Republic of the Congo: South-Kivu... | reverse complement strand
CACCATGTCGAGCAGTTGCTGCGATTCGACATGGGCGGCTACATCGGTGTCGGTCGCACCTCGATCGTCGGGTTCCTTGTTTCCGACGACCGTGGGAGGAGCATTGGGAACCTCGGCTTCACCCACGTACACGAGACCGGCCCGATTCGCAGCGGCCACGAAGTCGGCGAACCAGAACGGAGTGTTCTCCTCGACGAGATGCTCGAAATAGAGGTAACGGTCCGAGAAACGCTCGAGCAACTCGATTTCGCTCAGGAGCCAGGGCTGGAGAGTGATGTTGTCGGGTGCGAAGTCCCGGAGCATGGTCAGAAACGTTCGCGCCGCCGCGGCCATGGTCGCCGGTTCGTCGACGGCGATCGTTCGCCGCAACATCGCGCGAAGCATTCCGCGGGCGTGCCAACCCGGGTACGTGTTGTAACTCACGTAGGCGAGTCCGTGCGGCGCGAGTGTCGCCGCGCAGAGATCGAGGATCGCTCGGCGGGCATCCTCGGGAACCCACGAGTACACGCCATGACAGATGACGTAGTCGAAGGGTCCGGAATCGAACGACACGTCGCGAACGTCGCACGCTTCGAGCCTGATGTTGGTGAGTCCGATGGCGTCGGCGTCGCGTCGGGCACCTTCGATCTGGCTCGCAGCCAGGTCGATGCCGACGAACTCGCTGTTGGGCAGTAATTCGGCCAATGGCAGCAGGTGACCGCCGTGGGCGCACCCGATCTCGAGAACACGACAGGAGTCGATCGGGGCCGGATCCAGACCCGCCATCAACCCGAGCGTGCGCATCCAATCGGGATGCGACATACGGAACGGAAGGTTCTCGTACTGGAACGTTTCGTATGCCGCCGCGGTCGGGTCCACCGCAGCATTCTTGTGGGTCACGACGCCTTTTCGCTCAGCCTCCGCGCACGTAGAGGCGAACCGCCTTGGCCTCGAAACTGGATGCGAGGATCTCCAGTGAGCCGTCTCCGTTCAGGTCGACCACCTCCATCGAGCCGGCCTGTGCGTACGAGGTCTGCAGAACGTGGGTGGTGAACACTCCGACCGCATCTTGTTCGAGCAGGAACAGACGGTCGTCACCGTCACCCGAGACCGTGAGATCGATGTCGCCATCGCCGTCGACGTCACCCCACGAAAAGACACCCGGTGCGGCCTGGAAGGCGGTGCCGACGGTCGGTCGCGAGACGATTCCGGTGCTCAGGATGGTCGAAGACCACGGTTGACGGGGATCGTCACCGGGAGTGAGTCGATACACACCCGACTCCACCTGATCCGGGCGTGTGGTGTTGGTGTGGTTCGAAGCAACCCAGCCAGGTCGGCCGGGACCGTCGAGGTCGGGCACCAACGACACCTGGATCACCTTTCCGATGTCGGAGTTGATGGTGTGTCGTGTCCAGATCGGATTGCCCTCGGCGTCGTCGTCGCCGTGCTCGAACCAGATGACGCTCTCGGGAGTCTGGAAGTACTGACCCGAGACGATGTCGAGGTCGCCATCACCATCGACATCCGACGCGACCGGCAGTGAACCACCACCTGTTCCGACCGGCAATGGCGTGTCGTCGATTCCGTCGGCGGAGCCGCGGAACCAAAAAGTCTCCGCTGTTCGCGAAGTTTCTCCGATGGCAATGATGTCGAGCAGACCGTCACCGTCGATGTCGGCCACCGCGGGACGGTGGTAGAAGAGTTCCTGCCCGTCGGGGATGATTTCGGTCTTCGACCAAGTGGCGATACCTCCCTCGACTCCGGTGTTCTCCCACAACACCAGCGCACCGCATGGTCCGACACCGGAGATCGACGCGCACACGAAGAAGCCGATGCCGGCGATGATGTCGGGGTCGCCGTCGTCGTCGATGTCGCCGATCCACGGCTGGTTCAAGAAGTAGTAGCCCTCGTCCTCGTCGACGATGGTGTGCGCCTCGGTGGAAGTGGGACCGCCGTCCTGGTAGAGCGCGATCAAGGAACTCGTGCCCACGTTCACGTTCTTCATGTCGATCATTCCGAAGGTGTTCACGACCACTTCGAGTATTCCGTCGCCGTTCAGATCGGCGGCCACCGCCCCGGCCGCTCCTCCGATGTCACCGATCAGGGTGTGATGCGTGTAACGCGGATCGTCGGCGGGTTCGCCCGGAGCGATCGGGCCGGTGGACCAGGTTCGGGGGGCGATCGTGGAGGGTGCGGTCGTTGTCGACTCGACGGCGGGGTCGGAGGACGACGTCGGCTGGTTGACGACCGAATCCGAGACTTCCGTCGAACTCTCGTCCGAACCCGCATCGCCGGATCCGCACGCGGCGACGAACAACGATGTCGCGGCGACGAGCATCCCGATGTGCGGCACGCCGAGACGGCCGTTACTCGCTCTTCCGGTTCTCATCCTCGGTGATCCCGTCGACACGTCCGTCCCCCTCCGGATCGATAGGTACGCAGAGTATCCCAGCCCGAACACCTGTTACGCTCGTCACACTCGCCGAGGGGAGGCGAGCATCCGGGGGGACAAGTGAGCGACGACTACGAGGATCTCACCGAGTGTGCTCTCACCTCGGAACTCGAGCAGCGTCTCGTGCACCTTCAGGGCGAATGCGTCTTCATGTGGGTGAACAGCCGGAACGAACCCTTCGGGGTGGTGATGTCGTATCTGCCGAAGGACGGCAAGTTCTGGCTGACGGCGGCCGAAACCCGCAAGCGCATTCCCGCCATCCGGCGCAACCCTCGTGCGTCGATCTGCATCAACAGCACGGGATCGAAGATGGGTGGAGGCAAGACCGTCACCTACAAGGGTTCGTGCGTCGTGCACTCCGATCGGGCGACGAAGGACTGGTTCTACCCCGAGTTCGCCCACCGCATGCGCCCCGACAGCCCCACCGCAGCCGAAGCCTTTCGCCGCTTCCTCGACTCGCCGCAGCGCGTGATCATCGAGTTCACACCGGACTACTCGCTGAGTTTCGATGCCGCCCTGATGTGGGCTCGTTCGCCCGAGGTCGTTCAGTGAGACGCCCCGCCAGTCGCACCAACTCGTCAACCGAATCAGCAAGGAGAACAACATGTCTATGACCGAAGAAGTCCCCGCCCATCTGCGTGGCAACGGCCGGCCCGTCGTCGAGGAGCGGACACTCACCGACCTGAAGGTGATCGGTTCGATTCCCCCCGAACTGGACGGTCGCTACCTGCGCAACGGAGCGAATCCCATCACCGGCATGAGCGATCACCCGTTCTTCGGTGACGGAATGATCCATGGCATTCGACTGCGCGAGGGAAAGGCGCAGTGGTACAGAAATCGCTACGTGCAAACACCGTTCATCGCCGATCCCTCGATCGACATCCTCGACCCGAACGTCACGCTCGACATGACCTGCTCGAAGGCGAACACGCACGTGGTGGGCCACGCCGGACGGATCCTCGCGCTCGAGGAAGGACACTTTCCGTACGTGCTCGACGGCGACCTGAACACGGTCGGACCCACCGACTACGACGGTTTGCTGAAGGGACCCTTCACGGCGCATCCGAAGATTTGTCCGACCACCGGCGAGATGTTGGCGTTCGGCTACGCACCGTTGCCGCCCTATCTCACCTACCTCCGCGTTTCGGCCACGGGTGAATTGCTGCAGGTCGAGCCCATCACGGTCACCGGCCCGACGATGATGCACGACTTCAACATCACCGAGAATCACGTCATCTTCATGGACCTGCCGGCGGTGTTCAATCTCGATCTCGCGCTCGAGGGCAAGATGCCGATTCAGTGGAGCGACTCCTATCCGGCCCGACTCGGGGTCATGCCGCGCAACGGCAACGACTCGCAGGTCGAGTGGTACGACATCAATCCTTGCTACGTGTTCCATCCGATGAACAGTTACGAGGAGGGCGACAAAATCGTTCTCGACGTGGTCCGGTTCGAGCACATCTGGAAGGACGATGCGATGGACTTCCCGTTGCCGATGTTGTGGCGATGGGTGATCGACACTCGCACCGGCAAGGTGAGCGAAGAGCAAATCGATGATCGGTCGGCGGAGTTCCCGCGGGTCAATGACGCCGTGATCGGCCGGAAGCACCGGTTCGGCTACGAGATGTCGATGGGCAACGCCGGCTTCGGCGAGGTCGATGCCGGCGCGATTCTGAAGTACGACCGACAGAACGGTACGCGCACCTCCATCGAGCTGGGCAAGGGTCGGGTGTCGGGTGAGGCGGTGTTCGTACCATCGGCGACGGCCAAAACCGAGGACGACGGATACCTGATGACGTACGTGTACGACGCGGCCGCGGACTCCAGCGAGTTCGTCGTGTTCGACGCACTCACCATGGCCTCGGAACCGGTGGCGACCGTTCCGTTGCCGCGCGTTCCGTTCGGTTTCCACGGAAGTTGGGTGCCGTCGTCGGTCACCGACTGATCGGACAACGTGATCGCGACATCGTCCGAACGATGTCGAGGAGGGGGACATCATGAAGATCATCGAAACCGGAAGGATCCGTCTGGGTGCCGCGGTTCTCCTGGCGGGTCTCGCCGTGGCCGCGTGCGGCGGCGGCGACGGCGACGGAGGCACGTCGCCCACTCAACCGGCTTCGACCGAAGCACCGGTGACCACGGAGACTCCCGTCGCCAGTGAGGCTCCGTCGGAAACGGGGGCACCGGCCGTCGAGGAAGCGGGGCCGCCCACGGGTGAGGAGATGTTGGTGGGAATGGTGAACACCGAGGGCACCCCGGGTCTCGATTTCCCGGACATTCGCCGATTCGCCGCCGGTGCCTTCGACTACGTGAACGAGCACGGCGGTTTCGGAAACCGGCCGGTGCGTCTCGTGACTTGCATCGCCAAGGGATCCCCCGAGACCTCGCAGTCCTGCGCCCAGGAATTGGTCGGTAAGGGTGTCGAACTCGTTCTGCTCGGACTCGATCTCTTCCCCGACTACAAGACCTACGAGGCGGCCGGCATTCCGGTGATCGGGGCTCTACCGATCCTGCCGATCGACTACACGGCCAACGCGTTGTTCATGACCGGCGGCAATGCCACCGTCACCGCCGTGATGGCGGCGGTCGCCAAGGAGTACATCGGTGCGTCGAAGGTGGGAATCCTGTCGGCCGACAACGCCGGAGCCAACAGCACCGTGAGTTCATTGGAGGCGGCTCTCGCGGCGGTCGGAATCGAGTTCGAGACGGTGAAGGGCGGCGACAACGAGACCGACGCCGGATACCAGGGCCTCATGCGCGAAGTAGCCCGCGGGAACCCCGACCTGATCGTGTCGCTCTACTCCGATGCCGGATGCATCGGAACCATGCGCGGTCGCGCGGCCCTCGGTATCACGATTCCGGTGATCACCACCAACATCTGCGCCGACGACGACGTGATCGCCCAGGTGGGTGACGACGCCGACGGGTGGATGTTCGTCGGAGTGCCCGCCGACGTCGAGAGTCCCGAGCGCGCGGTGTTGCGTCGGGTGATCGCGCCGGTTCTCGGGGTCGCCGAGGACGAAGTCGACACGACCGGTCTCGGTCTCGGAAGTCTGGGATCACTTCTGGTGTTGTCGCTCCGAATGCACGCCGCACAGATGGTGGAGGAGGGCCTCGAAGTCACCGGTCCGTCGCTGTACGAGTATCTGCAGGGTGATCACGGACTCGTTCTCTTCGGAGGCGAGACCCCACTCGAATGCGGCGCACTGGAGAAGTATCCGGCCGTGTGCACCTTCGGGTTGCCCGTCGCCGAATACAAGGGTGACGGATTGGTCGCACCGGTCGAGGGACTCGAGTTGGTCGACGCCAAGGCCTATCTCCCGTAACTGACATCCGACGGGGAGGGGATCATGAGCGACTACGCCTTCTATCTCCTTCTCGGAAGCGGCGCCGGAGCGATCATCGCCGCGTTCGCTCTCGGACTGGTGGTCACGTACCAGGGCTCGGGGGTCGTGAACTTCGCGCACGGGGCGATGGCCATGTGGAGCACCTACGTGTATGCCGATCTTCGGAACGGTGCGTATCCCATCCCGATCCCCGGCCTTCCCGATCGCTACCACTTCTCGGGTGACGTCGGATTTCGCTGGGCCCTGCTCATCACCATGCTCACCGCGGCCGTGATCGGTTTCGTGGTGTACGCGTTGGTGTTCCGGCCCCTTCGGCGAGCACCGGCACTCGCCAAGGTGGTCGCCAGCATCGGGCTCGTCATCATGTTCATCTCTCTGGTGGATCGACGATTCGCCGATCAGACCGCATTGCGCGTGAAGCCGATCCTGCCCCGGGAGCCGGTTGCGTTCACCGAGTCGATCACCGTTCCCCGTGACGGTTTGTGGTTGGCCACGGTCGTCGTGTTGCTCTGCGCCTTCTTCTGGTTGGTGGGCAAGTTCACTCGCGTGGGATTGGCCACCAAGGCCGCGGCCGAGAACGAGAAGGCCGCGGTGCTACTCGGATACTCGCCCGATCGTCTCGCGGCCCTCGGTTGGGTGATGGCGTCGATGAGTGGAGCACTGGTCGGAGTGCTGGCATCTCCGCAACTTCAACTCAACGGCACCGTGTACACCTTCGGTTTCCTGATTCCGGCACTCGGCGCCGCCCTCATCGGAAAGTTCCAGCGCTTCTGGCCGACGCTCCTCGCGGGAATGGCGATCGGCATGGTGCAGTCGACCTTCACCAAGATGCAGAGCGATTTCGCGTGGTTTCCGGAGTACGGCGCGCGCGAAGGACTTCCTTTTCTGGTCATCATCGTCACCATGGTCGTGTTGGGTGAGCGTTTGCCCGAGCGTGGTTCGGTGACCGGATGGAAACTTCCGTCGGTGCCGGCCGCCCGACTGACGCCGGTCTCCTTCGTGGTGCCGTTCGCCGTGGCGATCGCCGCCCTGTTCCTTCTCGGTCCTCTGTGGCGCGCCGCGATCATGACCACGGTGGTCGCCGCCGTCCTGTCCCTGTCGATGGTGGTACTCGTCGGATTCGGCGGTCAAACCTCGCTCGCCCAGATGGCCTTCGCCGGAGTGGCCGGGTTCGCCCTGTCCAAGCTCGCGACCGATCACGGGGTGCCCTTTCCGCTCGCACCCCTTCTCGCGGCGACGGGAGCCGCGTTGTTCGGAGTTCTGGTCGGCCTGCCGGCGTTGCGTGTTCGGGGCACCAATCTGGCGATCGTGACACTCGCTGGAGGAGTGATGGTGGCCGAATTCGTCTTCAAGAATCCGGACATCATCGGCGACGTGCAGAGTGGCGGAGCGAAGGTTCCGAATCCGTCGCTCGGATCGTGGGACTTCGGCCTGATCCTCGGGGACAAGACGTCGCGTCCGATATTCGGTGTGTTCCTGGTGTTCGTCCTGGCGGTGTTCTGTGTTCTCGTGGCCAACGTGCGTCGTGGGGGAGCGGGCCGAGTCATGTTGGCGGTGCGCGGAAACGAACGAGCCTCGGCGGCGGTCGGTATCGACGTGACGCGCGTGAAGATCGTGGTGTTCGCGTTTTCGTCGTTCATCGCTGGCGTCGGGGGAACCCTGATCGCCTACCGATTCGGCTCGGTGTCCGAACTTTCGTACGGAACGATGGCTTCGCTCACCCTGCTCTCGTTCGCGTATCTCGGTGGCATCACGAGCGTGAGTGGCGCGGTGACCGCCGGCATCACCGCCTCGGCGGGTGTCGCCTTCTACGGGCTCGGGAAGATTTCCGGGGGCATGGGCACGTGGGAAGCGTTCATCGGCGGCTCACTCCTGATCGTCACCGCCGTGTCGAACCCCGAGGGGATCGCCGGTGCGATTCGCGCCCGCGCCGACCGTCGTCGTTCGAGGGGTGCACTGGTGGTCAGCTCGAGATAGCAGTGTTTTTCGATTGTCTCAAGATTCGTCGGAAACCGAAACTCGAGGACCGCCGTGTCGTATGGTGAGAGCGTCGTAGGTCGCACAAGTCAACCTCGGACCGCGACGGGAGGGACATCATGAAGCGAACAATCGGATTCCTGGCCGCGGCCGGTGCCGTGCTCGGACTGGTCGCCTGCGGAGGCGACGACGGCGGTGGCGGAGGCAATGCCCGCAACGTGATCGCCAAGTCGCTGATCGAATCGATCGAATCCGACGGAGTGTCGGTCGACGCCGACTGCGTGAACGGAGTGATCAACAAGTTGGCCGACGGAGACATCGCGATCCTGGCCGACAACATCGATGCGGTGAACAGCGACGACGTCGACATCGACACCCTCGGACTGTCGGACGACTTCTTCATAACGCTCATGGAAGTCGAGACCTGCATCTCCGAGTGATCCGAAACCGACCAGTTGGCCACTGATCTCTCGGTGGCCGAGAACCGACACATGATGGCGGCGGTGCCCCGGTCTCAGCGACCGGTGTGCCGCCGCCATTCGTCTTCGGTCCACAAACCCCGCAACTCGGCGGTGATGAAGTCGCTCGTCCAGCGCACCATGTCGGCCCACGGAAACTCGGCGCTCGCGAACTCGGTGAATGCCATTCCGGCCAGAAGCATCGATGCATCCTCGATCTCGAGGTCGATCATCCGTGCCGGTTGATCGCGGTCGGTCGCGGTTTCCGGAGCCGATTCGGTCATACCCATGTACTCCTCGGGCCAGACGGCTTCGATGCGCCGGTCGAGTTCGTGAACCGCACTCGGATCCCATCCCGACGTGACCATGTCGTCGGCGAAGATGAATTGATCGGCCATGATGCCGAGGATCGTGCGCAGAGCCGACGCGGCATCACGTGTGAGCGGCAACGAGCGAGTGAGGGTCACCGTCAGATCGATTCGACGACGTCGGTCGAACCGGCTGCCACGACGAATTTCTTCCAGGTCGACACTCCACCGCCGACGGACTTGACGTCGTCCACGATTCGGAAGTCGGCCTCCCAACGATCCGCGCTGATGGTGTGGAGGGTGTATCCCCGGTGGGCCACCTCGGCGTCGATGATGTTTTCGAGACCCACCACGAGTGGTTGCAGCGAGTCCGGTACGCCACCGTTGGACGTGATCGAGGTCGTGACGAACTCGACTCCGACGGGAGGATTCTCGTCGTCGTCGATGGTGAGACGTCCGACTCCGGCCAGATGGATGTCGCCGGTGAGCACGATGGGGTTGGTCGCACCACTGGAAGCGATCGACTGCAGCACACGATCACGGGCCGGTGAGTAGCCGTCCCACTGGTCGTAGTTGAGCACCGCCGGACCGATGCGGATGTCGCTCATCACGGTCTGCTGGGCCAGAACGCTCCAGACCGCGTTCGACGCCACGTTGGAGGCCAACCACTCCTCTTGTTCGCGGCCGAGCATCGTTCGGGACGGATCGGATGCATCATCACAAGCTGGGTCGAGGCTGAGCGTCAGATCCAGACACGCCTGATCATCGCGGTACTGGCGACCGTCGAGCACCAAAACATTGAGCAGGGCTCCCCACGTGATGCGCCGGTAGATCGTCAGGCCCGAGTCGACGGGCGGTTCGAGGCGCACCGGCATGTGTTCCCACCACGCCTGATAGGCCGCCGAGCGCCGCGTCTCGAAGCCCGCGGATTCCTCCTCTTTCTCGGGCATCGAGTTCGCGTAGTTGTTCTCGACCTCGTGATCGTCCCATGTCACGATCCAGGGACACACCGCGTGGGCGGCGTTGAGCGAGGGGTCGCTTCGGTAGAGCGCGTAGCGATTGCGGTATCCGACCAGGTCGACGATCTCGGCACTGTTGTGCAGTCGCACGTCCCCGTTGGTCAGGTCGCCTTCGGGTCCCTCGTAAATGTAGTCACCAAGGAAGACGACGAGGTCGGGCCGCTCGTTCACCAAGTCGTCGTAGGCGGTGTAGTAACCATCGGTCCAGTTCTGGCACGACGCGGCGGCGACCCGCGTGGTCTCCAGCGAATCCGACGGGGGAGCGAGAAGCGTGCGACCGACCGGACTCGTGTGACCACCGATCCGGAATCGGTAGTGGAATTCGCGACCACCGACGGCCGACAGTTCGGCGTCGACGTGCACGCTGTGGCCGAAGCGAGCGCTCGCGATCGCCGATCCCTCGGCCACCACGGTGTCGAACTCGGGCGAGGGCGAGACCTCCCAGGTCACCTCGAGGTCGTCCTCGGGCATTCCACCCCCGGCGAGTGGATCCACGGCCAACCGAGTCCAGAGGATCACCGAGGTGTCAGTGGGGTCGCCGGACGCGACCCCGAGTGTGAAGGGATTGGTCGGGGGATCGAAGTCCGGCCCGTCCGTCGTTCCCGCGCTCGGCGTGCTCGTGTCGGCCGGCGAGGTGGTCCCAGAGGTGTCGGGGGTTTGGTCGGGTGTCGGGTCACTCGCCGGCGAGCCCGACGACTCCGACGAGCAGGCGGTCACCACCACTCCGGCTCCGAGGGCGAGGAACAAGCGGCGGGAGATGGGCGGAAGCATGAGTGGAGTCTGTCAGATCGAGAACCCGGGTCGGCCGACCCATTCCGCCTCAAGAGTCCTGGACGCATCGTCACGGCGTCGCTCCGGCGACCACAACCAGGTTCCATCGGTCAGGGTCCATCGGTCAGGACTCTGCGCCCAACCTCCACGACGTTCGTGATCGTGATCGTGATCGAACGATGGACAACTTCGAGAACGGCAGGCCAATATGCGACGACCACACATCTTCGATCCCCCGCGACGCCCCGCCGCACGATGGGCGCCGGTCGCGGTTGGTGTGGCGCTGGTGTCGTCGTTCGGATGCGGCGGACGAGAAGGCGCAGCGGTCGGTCGCGTCGACGACGTTCGACCGGCCCCGGTGCCAGCCCAGACGGAGCCGGCCCAGACGTTTCCGGCCCAGATAGTGCCGACTGGTGATTCGGTCCCGAGTGGCGTGGGTCCATCGTCGGTCTCACCCTCCGAGGTGGCGATGGACGACGACGTGCGTCGGACTCTTCTCGACGTCGAGTTCCGGTCGTTGCTCGGTCGTCGACTCGATTGCGTTCGCGCACCATTGCGGTGCGATCCATCGCAGTTCGCCCTGGAGGGCTCGGAATACCACGACGAGGTCTCGCGTTTGGTCGCCGGTCGACGACGCGACGGAATCGTCGCGACCGCGGGGGATCTGGAGATTCGTTCCCTGTCGTTCGACTCGCTCACCGAGACCTCGGCTCGGGCCGAGGTGTGTCTGGTCGACTCCGTCGTTCTCGTCGATGTCTCCGGTGACGTGGACGTGATCCTCGACGACTCGATTCGGGGCGAAGTGTCGATGTGGACGATGCACGCCACCGAGCAGGGATGGCGTATCGGTTCGAAGGAGGTGGAGGAATGGTCGATGGACGAAACGGTTTGCGAGGTCTGATCGCCATCGTCGCGGCGGTGATCTCGATGTCGACGTCGGTCCTCGGGGCTCGCGCGGCTGATTCCGGCGATGGAGGATCGGGCGACGGGGGCATCTGGTCGGGCGTGCAGACGGGTACGCCTCCGACCTCGGGCGGCTCGGATGGCAAGGGTTGCCGATGGAAGGTCGTCGAAGGGCTCGTCGACGGAGAACAGCGACCCATCGAGCGCGAGGTGAACGGCATCGACCACGTGCTGTACTCGCGGGCCTGCGACAGCGGCACGACCGTGGTGTGGATCCCGAGGGTGAGTGCTCGCACGCTCGCTCGTCAAGCGTCGTCGCTGGTGATGGCGAGGTTGCCCGACCCGGTCTTCTCCATGGCGCCCCCGGTCGACGCCAACGTGGTCGGTGTTTCCTCGTGGTTCTGGATTGCTGCCAGTGACTGGAAACCGGTCGTCGCCACCGCGTGGGTGCCCTCGCCCAGTGGGGTGGTGTGGGCCCGCACCACGGCCACACCGGTGTTCATCGTGCACCGAACCGCCGACGCCACGCGACCCGAGGAACGCCGCCACACCACCGTCTGCTTCGGGCCGGGAACCACGTGGCGGATCGAACTCGGCGATCGTTCGGAATCGGATTGCTCGTACCGATACCGCCATTCGTCGTCGGCCTGGCCGGGTGGTGTCTTCCCGGTCGAGGTATCGATCGTGTGGTCGGTCGAGTGGACGTCGAACGTCGCGACCGGTGGAGAACTTCCCGACCAGATCACCTCCACGTCGTCGTGGGTGGTGGTGGAGGAGCTTCAGGCTCTCGTCAGGTGATCGACCGGCTGGTCACGGTTTCGGCTCGCGGGGTCCATTGCGACCACACGACTCCGGCGATCACCAGCACCGCTCCCAGTATCTGGATCGGCACCAGCGATTCACCGAGGAACGCGACCACCCAGACGAGCGTGAGCACCGGTTCGGTCGATGCCACGAGGGCCGCCGGAGCCGGGCCGAGGAGACGCACGCCGATGAAGAAGGCGACGATCGCGATCACGGTGCTGATGAGCGACAGCCCGATCATCGACCAGACGTACTTGGGACCCGAGGGTGCATCGACACCACCGGCGATCAAGGCGATCACCAGCGAGACCGACAGCGAGCCGGTGAGTCCCCACGCGGTGGCCACGTATCCGTCACCGGCATTGGCATCGCCACGGGTGTCGGAGACGATGCGCTCGCTGTAGAGGATGTAGCAGGCGTAGAGAAACGCGTTGCCCAGGGTGAGGAACATTCCGAGAACGGCCGATTCGCCGGCTCCGTTCACGACTTCGGGAACGGTGAAGCCGATGCCGACCAGGGTGAGCAGGACCGCTCCCCATACCTGCCGGGAGGTCGGCTTGCCGAGCAGTCGGGCACCCACGGCCACCATGGCCGGATACGTGTAGATGATGACCACGTAGAGGGCACCGGGTAGATAGTCGAGCCCGGCGAAGGCCAACCACGCGAGGAAGCCGAACAACACGCCGAGAGCGAACCGTGGTTTCCAGCGCACCGCGAAAGGTGACGGCCCGAGTCGCCGCGCGGTGCGGAAGATGACGAGCAGCCACGCCACCGGTGCGGCGATCAGGAAGCGCCACAACAGAACGTTCGTCGCGGTCAGTTGCTCGAGAACGTTCTTTCCGAAGACGGTGAACAGTGAATAGGCGACGGCGCTGGCCAGCATCCACAGGATTCCGCGGCGCTTCATCGACACAGTGAAGAGACGCTAGGTGACGGACGCCCCGAACGTCGCTTTCACCCCGCGTCGAGCGAACGAATGACGGACAGCGTCCTTTCGAGCGAATCTCGAACGACGAGCTCCTCCAGGGCGTCGGCGGTCATCGGCGATGCCCAGAGATGGCCCTGTTGGCACCGGCAGCCGAGACCGAGCAGAACGTCGGCTTGCTCGCGCGTCTCCACTCCGTCGGCCGACACCGCCAGTCCGAGGTCGTGCGCCAGTCCCACCATCGCCCGGACAACGGCCCGATCGTTGGCGTGCGAGGTGATGGCATCGACGTTGCCACGGTCCACCCGGATCTCGTCGAGGGGGAGGAGACGCAACATCTTGAGCGAGTCGCCGTTGCGACCGGCGTCCTCCAGACAGATGCGAACTCCCGCGAGGCGCAACTCGACCAGCACCGCCGCGGCGCCGGAGGGATCGATCACGACTCCCGATTCGTACACGTCGAGCACCAGGAGCCTCGGATCGATGCCGGCGAAGTAGGCCGGGACCTGTCCGTCGCGCCATGCCCTCGGCGAGCAACGATCGGGCAGATTCACCCGGAAGCGGAAGCCCGGAGGGAGACCCAGCGCATCGAGACGACGCATCACCGGACGCGCCTGCTGCATCACCACCGCGGTGAGTCGTTCGAGGGTGCTCGCATCCTCGGCCATCGAGAGCATCTCTCCGGCATTGGCGATCGTGCCGTCGCGCCGTATCCAGCGCGCCAGCACTTCGGCGCCGACGAGTTGCCCGGTCTCGGCGTCGAATTCGGGTTGGAAGAAGGGCACGACGTCGCCGTTGTCGATCGATCGACGAAGGAGACGCTCCTCGCCCGCGCGCCGCGACATCTCGGCGCGTACCTCCGGGGTGAAGACTTCGACGCGATCGCGTCCGGCGTCCTTCGCTCGATGCATCGCGGTGTTGGCCGAGTTCAGGAGGTCGCTGGCCGTTTCGATGGCCGTTGGATCGGAGATCGCGATGCCGATGCTGGTGGAGATCCGAACCAACCGTCCCGACAGTTCCAGTGATTCACCCAAGGTTCGTGCCACTCGTCCCGCGACGTTGGAGGCGTGGGTCGAGGTCGATGCTCCGCACAGCACGACGACGAATTCGTCGCCGCCGAGGCGACCGGCGAGCAATCCCGGTTCGGTCAGCGAACCGAGTCGTCGCGCCATCACCTGGAGGAGTTGGTCGCCCGAGGCGTGTCCGAGGGTGTCGTTGATCGACTTGAACCGGTCGACGTCCAGAAAGAGAACGGCCACCGGAACTCCCGACCCGGTCGATTCGGCGAGAACGGCGTCGAGATGGTCGACGACTCCGCGCCGATTGGCGAGTCCGGTCAGCGGATCGTGGGTGGTGAGGAACCGAAGGTGTTCGTTGGCCTCGGCCAGTCGGCGACTCTCCTCGGTGAGGTTTCGGACGAGATCCCGACGTTCGCGACGATCCGCCAGCACCTTGAGGACGAAGACCGCGGCGAGGGCGCCCGCCCCGACGAGGACCAGGGCCTGGATGACGATCGCGACCGCGAGAAGCACCTCCAGTGATCGGCGCCTCTCGCCCCGGACTTGAGGGCCAATCGCGAGAATTCGGAAGGTTGTGGGTCAGCGCCGGGATCGACGCAACGACGGAATCAGCATCGGCGTGCGACTCTTGTACTCGTCCCATCCCGGTCGCCGCTCGGCGCTGCGTTTCTCGGCCAGGGGGATCGAGGCGGCGAGGAACATGACCGTCATGGCGAGGGCACCCACACCGCTCCACCACATGTCGGGCAGGGCCGCCAGAGCGAAGAGCCAGAGCGCCCACCACCAGAGCATCTCTCCGAGGTAGTTGGGATGCCGCGATCTCGACCAGAGTCCCGCGTCGAGAATCTCGCCCGGCTTCTTCGAACGGTTGAAACGTCGCAGATCCACGTCGGCGAAGTGTTCGAGGGCGACTCCGACCAACGCCACCGCGATCGCGATCACGTCGAGAACGCCGATGGCGGTGTCGTGATCCGAAGCCACCACGGCGATCGGCCAGGAGCCGAGGGTCACCACCAGCAAGGGGAAGAGGTGGACCGAGGTCAGGCTCACCGCCCAACGCGGCATCGGTGCGTCGGCGTAGAGCTTCACGTAGCGCCAGTCCTCGTGGGCGAGACCGGTCCAGCCGATCGCCCAGTTGGCGGTGAGTCGGAGACCCCACAGGACGGCGAGGGCGGCCACAAGCCAGCGTCGGGGGCCCGAACCCCCGTCGCCGTCGACGACCACCGCGAACCAGATGGCGAGTGCGGGGGGCATGACGCTCCACCAGGCGTCGAACGTCGACCCGTTGCCGGCGATCTGACTGGCCACGAACAAGAAGGCCACCGAGGCGGCGTAACCGAGGGCGATGGCCAGTAACGGCGACTCGATCCCCACGTTCGCCGCGACGATCACGGCCAGCGGAACGGCGACGACGTAGAGCCCCACGATCACGGCGAACGACGAACGTCTCGAAATGCTGCGGTCGGACATCCCGACATCCTCTCGCAAAAGGCGACGACCTGCTTCACCGTGATCGACACCGGAACGAGGGGTGTCGGCCGACCGTTACCATTCGTTCGTGGGACGTCGTTTCGTCAGCATTCCCGGGTTGTTCATCGTGGCGGTGTTGCTGACGGTCCTGACGCCAGTGTGGGTGGTGGTGGCCGCGATGGTCGACCTCGTCAGGGGTCGGCGCCGTCTTCCGGTCGTGCGGTTGCTGGGCTTCGCTCTCCTGTGGTCGTGGTTCGAGGTGGCCGGAGTGTTGGCCAGTTTCGCCTTCTGGATGGTGGGAGGGGCGCGACGCGCGTCGTGGAACCTCGCGCTGCAGCGCTGGTGGGCGGCCCGATTGATGGGCGCGCTGCGCGTCACGTGCGGTATCTCGGTGACGGTTCACCACGTCGACGCCCTGCGACCGGGCCCCACCGTTCTGTTCGCCCGCCATGCGAGTCTCGCCGACTCGTTGGTGTCGGCGTGGGTGATCACCAGCAACGGCTTGGCGCCGCGCTACGTGCTGAAGCGGGAACTTTCGGTCGACCCGTGTCTCGACATCGTCGGAAGGCGACTGCCGAACCATTTCCTCGATCGCTCGGCGGTCGACTCGGGCCCCGAACTCGCCGCGCTCGAGAACCTGACCTCCGGCCTCGATCGAAACTCGACCGGAGTGATCTTCCCGGAGGGAACCCGCGCCAATCCGTCGAAGCGGTCTCGCGCCCTCGAGAAACTCCGGGAGGTGGCACCCCGGCGAGCTGAGCGTCTCGGGGGTCTTCGTCACCTGCTCCCGCCCCGACCAGCCGGGGCGGCGGCCATGCTTCGGGGATGCCCCGACGCCGACGTCGTTTTGGCGTGGCACGTCGGTTTCGAGGGTCTCGACACGTTCGGTGGCATCCTCTCCGCCCTCGCGGGTCCACCGCGACGCGTGCGTTTCGTGATGCGAAGAGTTCCCCGATCCACGGTTCCCGGTGCCGCAGAGGACAACATGGAGGAGTTCGTCGAATGGCTCGACGAACAGTGGTTGCGCATGGACGACGAAGTCGATCGGGCGTTGGCCGAGCAGTCGGTCTGAAGGACGGAGGAAACACGACATGGGTGGGACGATGCTCTGGTCGGCGATCGCCATCGGCGTGCTCATGTTGGGCACATGGGCGGTCAGCGTGGCCATCCGCAACGCTTCGATCGTCGACATCGTGTGGGGCTTCGGCTTCGTCGTCGTGGCGTGGACGTCGCGGATCGTGGCCGATGGCGACAATGGTCGCCAGTGGGTGTTGACCGTTCTGGTGACTGTTTGGGGACTCCGACTGGCCGGTTATCTGTGGTGGCGCAACGCGGGACACGGGGAGGACTTCCGGTATCGCTCGATGCGCAAGCGTTGGGGAAGTCGCTTTCCCGTCGTGAGTCTGGTCACCGTGTTCGGTCTGCAGGGTGTGCTCATGTGGATCGTCTCGATCGGCGTGCAGACGGGACAGGCCGACCCGTCACCCGGTGTCGGGCCCCTCGCCGTGATGGGCATCATCGTGTTCCTCGTCGGTCTCTTTTTCGAGGCCGTCGGCGACGCCCAACTCGTGCGCTTCAAGGCCGATCCGGCCAACGCCGGCAAGGTGATGGATCGCGGACTCTGGCGCTACACCCGACATCCCAATTACTTCGGTGACGCCGTGGTGTGGTGGGGCATCGCGATCGTCGCCGCCGAATCGGGTGGCGGTGCATGGGGTCTGCTCGGCGCCACGGTGATGACCTACTTCTTGCGCCGCGTTTCGGGTGTGACGTTGCTCGAGCGATCGCTGAAGAAGCGGCGCGAGGGCTACGAGCAGTACATGGCGACGACGAGCCCGTTCTTCCCGCGTCCGCCGAAGCGGACCTGAGTTCGTTCGTGAGACCCTTCTGGGTGCGGGCCTCCGCACTGCTCGCCGGAATCATCCTCGTCGGAATCGGTGTCAGCAACATGGTGGCCGCCGAACTCGGCGTGTCGCCGGCCGACGTCCTGAGCACCGGTGGCGCCGAGCAACTCGGCATCGGTGTGGGCACGATGGGCTGGATGGCCGGCATGACGTACACGGCGATCGCGTGGGCCATGAGACGCCCACCGTCGTGGGGCACCATCATCGGCGGAGTGTTGGTCGGTGTCGCCATCAACCTCTGTTTGTCGATCCTGCCCGAACCACGGGCACTGGTGTGGCGGATACCGATGCTGCTGGTGGGGCTGGCAGTGGTGTATCTCGGCATCACGCTCGGTGTGGCGTCGAATCTCGGAACCGGTCCACTCGAATTGTTGATGCTCGCTTTCGGCGATCGGGGAGTTCGCGTCGACGTGGCCCGCTGGGGCATCGAGGCCACCCTTCTGGCGGTGGGTGTGCTGCTCGGGGGTCAGATCGGAGCCGGCACAGTGCTCTTTCTGGTGCTGACCGGACCGGTGCTCGCCCGAACGATGCCGCCGGTCGTCCGCTTCATGGGCACCGAGGTGCTCGAGAAGCCCACCGGGATCGACGCCTGATCCGGCGAGCCCGGGTTCAAGCTTCTCGCTGGCGCGGCAGTCGCGCCGACAGAACACCCCGCGACTCGAGATCGTCGATCTCGTCGTCGGCGAGATCGAGCAACTCGCGCAGAACCGTCCGGTTGTCCTCGCCGCGGTAACGCGGGGATCCGTACGGTGTGGTTCGGGCGTCGCGAAACCGCCACGGCGGAGACGGGAACCGGAGCGTCCCGCCCACCCGATCGTCGACGTGATGCACGACTCCGCGGGCACGACCCCATTCGGAGTCGGTGAGTTGACGCACCCCACGCACCACCCCCGCGGCGAGACCGTGGGCCGCACAACGACGTTCGAATGCGTCGGCATCGGGAACCGTGGTCGCCCAGTCGCGCATCTCGCTCTGCAGATCCCGCAGGTGTCGGAGACGAGACGACACGGACTCGAAACGCGGGTCGGCGAGCAGATGAGGTCGATCCATCACGGCGACGACGATCTCGAAGGTTCCGCGCTCCGCCGGGTGTCCGCTCACGACCACGGTGGAACCGTCGGCCAACGTCAGGATCGGATAGTCGCCCGGTCGGAACGATCGGATCCACTCCGGATCGGGTTCGCCGTCGAACAACTCGTCGTGGGTGTGCTCGTCGACGTAGAGCATCGTCTCGGCCATCGAGACGTCGATGCGGTCGCCGCGGCCGGTACGTTCGCGACGCAGGAGCGCCGCCAGGATCGCCGACGACGTCTCGAGTGCGGTGTACGTGTCGGCGTGCGACCAGGGATCGTTGGCGAAGTCTCCCCCCCGGCTCTCACCCTGCATGCGTGTGAGTCCGCTCTCGGCTCCGATCACCGACGCGTAGGCCCGGCGATGCATCCACGGTCCGTCGGCTCCGTAGCCACTGATCGACGCGTACACGAGTCGCGGATTTCGCGCCGAGAGCACGTCGTAGCCGAGACCGAGACGATCCATCACTCCGGCGCGGTAGTTCTCGAGGAGCACGTCCGATTTTTCGGCGAGGCGAATCAGGAGTTCGGCACCATCGGACGTCGAGAGGTCGATGCTCATGCATCGCTTGCCGGCGTTCTGTTGCACGAAGTACGTGGCGAGCGAGCCGACTCGCGGGGCCGAGAATCGAGTCAGATCACCGTCGGGAGGTTCGATCTTCACCACGTCGGCCCCGAGGTCGCTCAGCATTCGTCCGCAGTGCGGTCCGGCCAACACCCTGGTCAGGTCGAGGACGCGGATTCCGGAAAGCGGAGCGTCGGACATCTCGCCATGATGCCCGACCGAGGGCTCGCCGGGGCGGTTGTACGGTCGTGTCGTGACGTCGATGCCCGCCAACCGCGACCTGCTGCCCGACTACGACCAGTTGCCCCGCGAAGCGGGCCTGCCGTCCTCGTGGTCGGTCTGGGGTGAGGGAGAGTCCCGCTACTTCGGGTGCCTCAATCTGCTCACCACCGATCGCGTGGCCCGCGCGGCGTCTCTGATTCGTGAGGGCCGGGTCTTCGCGTTGAATTGGAGCATGGGTCTTCCCGACCCGCCGTTGTTCGGTCGGGCTCCCTTCCGACACGAGGTGACGGGAGGAGCATCGAGCACCAGTCACGACGACGTGCTGCACGAGTGGAACACCCAGTCGAGCAGCCAGTGGGACGGCTTTCGCCACATCCGCAACCACGTCACCCCCGGCACCGGGCACTACGGAGGAGTTGCCGACGCCGACCACGGCATGCATCACTGGGCGAGGCGGGGAATCGCGGGGCGCGCGGTGTTGGCCGACCTCGGAAGGTGGCGGGCGGCGATCGGTCGACCGATTCGCTGCGACGACGCCGACCCGGTCGAGCCCGGCGAGATCGAGGAGTGTCTCGCCCACCAGGGAACCGCGCTCGAGATCGGTGACGTGTTGTTGGTTCGCTTCGGTTGGATCGAGTGGTACGAAGCGCAGACGCCGGAGACCCGACAATCGATCGCCGAGGTTTCGGCTCTGCGCACGCCGGGTTTCCGCTCGGGCGAGGAGCTGGCGCGAACCCTCTGGAACCTGCACATCTCGGCCATTGGTTGCGACAACCCCGCGGTGGAGGTGTGGCCACCGGGAGCGGCCACGTCGCCCGAGCACGAGGCCGAGGTTCGGGCCGACCGGTCGCGGCTGCACGAGATCTTCACGCACACGGTGCTGCTACCGCTGCTCGGTCTGCCGCTCGGCGAGATGTGGAATCTCGACCCGTTGGCCGATCACTGTGCGGCCACCGGTCGTTACGAATGCTTCTTCACCTCGGCACCGTTGAACCTCCCGGCCGGAGTGGCGAGTCCACCCAACGCTCTCGCCATCGTGTGATCTCGGAGTCGCGGACTACCTTCGGGACATGACAACCGAATCCCGATCTCCGCTCGCCGGCCGAACCGCTCTCATCACCGGAGGAGGTTCGGGCATCGGTCTCGGTTGTGCCCGCGAGTTGGTTCGCGACGGCGCTTCGGTGGTGCTGGCGGCCCGCAACGTGGAACGACTCGACGCGGCCGCCGACGAATTGCGGAGCGTCGCTTCGGGTGGCGCGACCGTCTCGACCACACCGTGCGACGTCACCGACGAAGCGAGCGTGGAGGCCGCCTGTCGAACGGCCGCCTCGATCGGTGGATTCACGATGGTGGTGGCCAACGCCGGTTACGGGACCGGTGGACCCATCCACCTCACGTCGCTCGACGACTGGAACGGCATCATCGCCACGAACCTCACCGGCGCCTTCCTGACGGTGAAGCACGCGGTGCCGCATCTGTCGGCCAACGGCGGTGGTTCGATCGTGGCGGTGTCGTCGATCGCCGGACCGGTGACCCACCGCTTCATGACGCCCTACGACGTCTCGAAGGCCGGACTCGAGATGCTCGTTCGCCAGACCGCCGACGAGTTGGGTTGCCGAAACATTCGAGCGAACGCGGTTCGTCCCGGATTGGTTCCCACCGATGCCACCGCCGGACTGATGATGATGCAGTCGATCGTCGACGATTATCTCGAGCAGATGCCGTTGCGTCGGGTCGGCACCACCGAGGACGTGGGTCGTCTGGTGCGATTCCTGCTGGGACCGGAGAGTTCGTGGATCACCGGCACCTGCATCAGCGTGGACGGCGGACACCACCTCCGACGGGGTCCCGACATCGAGCCGGCCATGGAGATGGTGTTGGGCGACCAGCGATACCCGGCCGGTCCCACTGCCTGACCAGACCGCGCGGTCCGGGGCCGGATCAGATCGGTTGCAGGTGGGTGAGCGCCGCGGCGGCGTAGAGGGCGATACCGGTGTTCATGGCGGACTCGTCGTAGAACACCCGGTTCGAGTGATTGGGAGCAACGGTCGCGAGATTGCGATCGTGCGGCGTCGCACCGAGGAACATCATCGCGCCCGGCACCCTTTCGAGCACCACGCCGAAGTCCTCGGCCCCCATCACCGGGTGCGGAAGTTCGATGTGGCGATCGGGGCCCGCGACGACGTTCGACAGTCGGGCGACCAGCGACGCCCGATCGGCGTCGTTGGACGTGACCGAGTAGCCGTCGTTCACCGAGACCGAAACCTCCAACTCGTGGGCCGCGGCGATGCCCTCGGCGACGCGACGGATTCCGTCGTGCACCTTGCGTCGGGTGCTCTCGGAAATCGCGCGGATGGTGCCACCGATCTCGGCGACCTCGGGAATGACGTTGAACGCCGTGCCGGCGTGGATCTTGGTGACCGTGAGAACCGTCGGATTGAAGACGTCGATGCGGCGGGTGACCATGGTTTGCAGAGCCTGCACGATCTCGCAGGCGGCGGGTACCGGATCGAGCGTGCGGTACGGCTCGCTTCCGTGACCTCCCCTGCCGGTGAGAACGATGGAGAACGAATCACTGGAGGCCATCACCGGACCGGGTCGGCTGGCCGTGAAGCCGGTGGGTAGCAACGAGGTGACGTGGATGGCGAACGCACCCGTGACCGGTGAGTCGCCGCCCGATCGGAGTGTCCCGACGTCCATCATCCCCTCGTCGATCATGTGCTGGGCTCCGTGGTGCCCCTCCTCGCCCGGTTGGAACATGAACATCACGCGACCGTGAAGATCGGCCCGGCGCGAGGCCAGTAATCGGGCCGACCCCATGAGCATCGCGGTGTGGAGATCGTGCCCGCAGGCGTGCATGGCGCCATCGACCCGCGACGAGAAGTCGAGTCCGGTGTCCTCGGGCATGGGCAAGGCGTCCATGTCGCCGCGCAGGAGCATGGTGGGACCGGGGTGGTCGCCTTCGAGGAAGGCGACGATTCCCGAGGTCGTCTGGTGCAACTCGAGATGGAGCGGTAGGCCGTCGAGTTGTTCGAGCACCTGTTCGCGCGTGCGGGGGAGATCGTTCCCGATCTCGGGCCACTCGTGCAGGCCTCGGCGCAGGGTGGTCGCCGCGTCGAGATGGTCACGGGCCTCGGTGGCGAGTGTTCCGAGCGACTCGGGCAGTGGTGTCGTTTCGGCGGAGGCCATGGGGGGACTATAGGCATCGTGCGTGGTAGTCAGGGACCAATGAGCGAGGTTCCCGGCGATCGTGACGAACTCGTCGATGTGGTGGACGAGTTCGACCGGGTCGTCGACGTCGTCCCGCGTCGAGTCATGCGACGCGAACGACTGCGCCACCGAGCGGTGTTCGTGGCCGTCACCGACTCGCGCGGACGATTGCTGGTGCACCGTCGTTCGAACACGAAGGATCTCTGGCCGGGATGGTTCGACATCGCGGTTGGTGGAGTGGTGACCAGTGGCGAGGACTGGTCGACGGCGGCTCGTCGGGAACTGTTCGAGGAGATGGGCCTCGTGGCCGAGGGATTGATCGCCCTCGACGACGAGCGGCCTCGGAGCTACGACGATCACGATGTCTCTCTCCTCGGCCGGACCTGGCAGGTGTGGCACGATGGTCCGGTGACCTTCGTCGACGCGGAGGTCGCCGAGGCGTGGTGGTTGCCGCGCCGCGACATCGAATCGCTCATGACGAGGGAGCGCTTCCTCCCGGACAGCCTCGCTCTCGTGTGGCCACTGCTGCGTTGGACGTGAGCCACTGGAGGTGGATTCGAAGCGAGGATCGGTACCGGCGGTTCGAGTCGCCGGGCGTCCGCGACCGCGCCACACAGTCGACCCGGCGACGATGGTCGTCGCCGTCACGAGGAGGTGGTGCATGTCCGGGTCGCTCATCGGTGCGGATCCCGATCAGTTGGAGAATCTCGGAGTCGTTCTCGGTCGTCAGCGAGAAGCCGTCGACGCGATCCTCGCCGCCGTCTCGTCCGGGTTGTCGGCCACCACGTGGGTCGGGCCGGCCCGGGCGGTCTTCGAGCAGGATTGGCAGTCGTCGTTCCTGCCGGCCCTGCGCCGATTGATGGACGCCTTCGACATGGTGGGCAACGACTGCCGACTCCGGGCCGACGAGTTGCGCCGGGTGATGGGTCGTCGTTGACGGTCTACGCTGATCCGATGGTCCGCGTGGAATTCACCATCGAGCCCTTCGTCGAGGGACAACCGGGACCTCACGTCCGGGCGGCCATCGAGGCTGTCGAACGGCTCGGTGTCGTCGTCGAGATCGGACCGTTCGGATCCGATTTCACCACGTCGGTTGCCTCGGCGGCCGCGGCCGTCGCCGCCCTCACCGAGGCGGCGTACTCCAACGGCGCGACTCACGTGTCCGTGCACCTCGAAAAGGTCGCGACATGACACCGGTCGAGACCGATGCTCCCGTGCGGGCCATGCTCCGACCGTTGCTCGAGGTGCTCGGATGCACGTTCGTCGATCCCGAGCAGCGCGAGGCGTCCGACATCGTGCTCGAACTCGAGGGACGCACGGTCGCCGTCGTGCGGCCACCGGCGTTGCACGGGGCGCTCGATCGTCTGATCGACGGGGTCGAACGCGAAATGGGAGCACGACTCGAGCAACTCGACCGGGAGAAGAAGCAGCTGGCGATTCGTTTGCTCGACGAACGGGGAGCATTCATCCTCCGACGCGCGGTCGAGGACGTCGCCGACGCCATGGGCGTCTCACGCATCACCGTCTACAACTATCTCAACGCGATTCACCGTTGACCGGGAGCCACCAGATATCGGTCGAGCAACGCGACCGTGAAGCCCTCGGCCTCGACGCGGGCGGCGAAGGACACCAGGTTGTCGTACAGGTCGGGTCGGAAGTGGGTGAGGAAGATGTCTCCGGGCTGAAGCGATGGTCGGCGGGCCAGGTCGACCACGCCCTCCCACAGCTCGGAGTTCCAGGTGACCACGGCCGCCAAGCCGCACGAGGCCGCGGCGCGCTTGGTGTCGTCGTTCCACGAACCGTAGGGCGGTCGGAACAGTGATCCCGAGTATCCGTACGTCTCGCGGATCAGGTTCACCATTTCGCAGATTTCGGTTCGTTGTCTGTCGTACGAGAGGTCGGGTAGTTCGGGATGCTGCAACGTGTGCGAATTGATGGTGCTTCCCGATTCGAGGAACGCACGGAAGTACTCCGGATCCTCGAGCATGGGACCACGCACCAGGAAGAGCGACGCCGGCATCTGATGATCCACGAGGAACTGTGGGATGCGGGGATCGCGATGGATTCCGTCGTCGATCGTCAGGAAGACGACGCGATCGGTGGTCTCGACTCGAGCGACCCGGGCCACCGGTTCACCGGGAGCCGACAACGGTTGGGCGACCACCGAGGGAAACGCCTGCCACGGAAGTGTCGTTGTTGTTGTCGTTGTTGTTGTCGTTGTTGTTGTCGTTGACGTCGTCGTTGTTGTCGTTGTTGTCGCCGGCGAGGTGGTCGGGGTGGGTGCGGCGGTCGACGTGGGGGACACGTCGCGCGCCGACGGCGCGGATGTCTCCACCGGGGCCGACATCCCGGCTCGCTCGTTCGACGAGCACGCGATCGTGATGAGCACGGTCGACGAAGCGATCAGCAATCGTCCCACGAACATCCCCCGCATCGACGCGACGATACCGTTGTCGCATGCGGCAATTCGACGTGGTGGCCTTCGACGCCGACGACACCCTGTGGCACAGCGAGGACGGATTCCACGCCGCCGAACGTCGTTTTCACGCTCTGCTCGAACCCTTCGCCGCCCCGGGGGTGAACGTCGCCGAGGCCCTGACCGCGATGGAGCGATCCAATCTCCCGGTCTACGGCTACGGCGTGAAGGCGTTCGGCCTCTCGATGGTCGAGTCAGCGGTGACTCTGAGTCAGGGCAAGGTGCCCGCCGAGGTGATCGCCGAGATCATCGACATCACCCGCGATCTGCTGATGTCGCCGGTGCGTCTGCTGCCCGAGGTCGCCGAAACCCTGCAGGCCCTCCAAGGAGTCGCGCGCCTCGTCGTGATCACCAAGGGCGACCTGATTCATCAGACCCGCAAGGTGGCCACGAGCGGACTCGAGCATCATTTCGAGCACGTCGAGATCGTGCTCGAGAAGGACGTGCCCACCTACCGACGGGTGATCCGCGAACTCGACGTCGACCCCGACCGGTTCTGCATGATCGGGAACTCCGTTCGCAGCGACATCCTGCCGGTGCTCGATCTGGGCGGTCACGCCGTCCACGTGCCGTATCCGCTGCTGTGGGAGATCGAACGGGCCGAGACGCTTCCCTCGGGTCCGCGGTTCGCCGAGTTGGAAAAACTGTCCGATGTCCCGCGTTGGCTGTCGGGCACAATGTGATCGCCATGTTCTCGATCGTCCCGTTGCTTCCGGCCACGCTGTCGCCGTCTCCCGAGGACACGACGTCGGCCGGCGAGGCGCTTTCCCGGCCGCTTCTGGTGGTGATCATCGTGGTTGGCGCGGCGATCCTCACGCGAATCACCCATCTGGTCGTCCGTCGGGTGGTGCGTCGGGTGGCGCGCCGCAGTATCGCGAATCCGTCCCGTTGGTTCCGCACGCGGGCCCGCTACAAGGAACTCGAGGCCGGCGAGTCGGGCGAGGACCGCCGCATGCTGCGCGCCGACGCCGCGGCGCGAATGATCCATCACCTGTTCGCCGTCGTGGTATGGATCAGCGTTCTGATCGCGGTTTTCCACGTTCTCGAACTCGACGCCGCGTTCTTCCTGTCGTCGGCCGGATTCATCGGAGCGGGACTGGCCATCGGTGGTCAGCACAAGGTGAACGACTACCTCACCGGGTTGTCGGTGTTGCTCGAGGATCGCTACGGCATCGGCGACGAGGTGGAGGTGAGCACCGGTTTCCCGCAGGGGATTCGTGGAATCGTGGAGCACATCGGACTCGTGTCCACTCGAGTTCGCGACGGCATCAGCACGGTGCACCTGCCCCACAGCGCCCTGCTCGCGGTTCGCAACCTCAGTCAGGAACCGATCGAGACGCGACTCGAGATCCAGTTGCCGATCGACGCCGAGCGCGGCGAGGTGGCCGAACGGGCCGCGCGCACGATCAGCGAACTCGCCGGGGCTCCGCATCTCACCGACGTGATCATGGTGGAGAATCCCGCCGCGCTCACTCCGATCGAGGGCGTCGATCACGTGGAGGTGAAGGTCACGACGGCCCGGCCGCTCACCGCGGCCGAGCGCGAGCGGCTCGTGCGCCAGACCGAGGAGCGGCTGTCGGCCCAGGAAAGCTGATCGTCCGCGTGTACTAGGGTCGGTCGCGAGCCGGGGGGTCGCATGTTCGAGCCGACATTCGAGTCGTTGAGGGGTCGCGCGCTACCGAAGTGGTACGACGACGCCAAGTTCGGGATCTTCGCCCACTGGACGGTCGGCTCGGTGCCGTCGTTCGCTCCGATGGGACGCGACCCGTTCACCCTGGCGCGCGAGGAAGGCGAAGAGGCGGCTTTCGCGCAGACTCCGTACGCCGAGTGGTACCAGAACTCGATCGCGATTCCCGGTTCTCCGGCGGCTGAATACCACGAGAAGGTGTTGGGCTCACCCGACTACGCAACCTTCGTCGACTCTTTTCTCGCGCAGTCGGTCGACTGGAAAGCCGACCAGTGGCGCGATCTCTTCCGGGCATCGGGTGCCAAGTACTGCGTGTTCGTCACCAAACACCACGACGGGGTCCTGCTCTGGCCATCCGACGTTCCGAATCCGGTCCACGGCGAGCGTTGGCAGTCGAAGCGCGATTTGGTGGGCGAGTGCGCTTCGGCCGCGCGCGACGCGGGCCTGCGCTTCGGGGTCTACTACTCCGGCGGCATCGATTGGACCTTTCAAGGTCTCGGCATCAAGAGTTGGTCCACGCTTTTCGGAGCGATTCCGCAGGACGATGCGTATCTCGAGTACGCCGACTTGCACTGGCGCGAACTGATGGCTCGTTATCGACCCGATGTGCTGTGGAACGACATCGGCTACCCCCGGTTCGGAGAAGGGGCGGCTCCGTTGATCGCCGACTTCTACAACTCGAATCCCGACGGAGTGGTGAACGACCGGTTCGACATGCTCGGCGTTATCGGAGGTCGCACGCACGCCGACTTCCTCACGCCCGAGTACACCACCGAACCGATGGCGTCCGGTCGCAAATTCGAGGTGTGCCGCGGCATCGGCACGAGTTTCGGTTACATGCAGTACGAGGACGACACCACGTACATGCCGATTCCCGATCTGATCCGCATGTTCGTCGACATCGTCGCCGACGGCGGAAACCTCTTGTTGAACGTCGGAGCCATGCCGGGCGGCTACGTGCCGTGGGCGCAACAGGTTCGGGTTCTCGCGATGGGACAGTGGTTGTCGGTGAACGGATCGGCGATCTTCGGTAGTCGCCCGCACGAGCAGGCGCGACTGGTCACCGACGAGGATCTGCCGGTGCGCCTCACCCGAGGCGCCGATGGCGCGACGTACGCCATGGTGTGCGGGCGCCCCGGTTCGGCGACGGTGCGGATCGACGGTTTGCCGTCGGGTGATGTCGTCGCGCTCTCGAACGGTGCGCGAGTGCGTCGCGACGGTGATCGGCTGATCCTGCCGGTGCGCCCCGACGACACGCCGGTCTGGACCCTGCGGATCTCCTGACGAGTCGCGGGGTTCGAGTCAGCGACCCGATTTCACGTCGAGCCAGTCACCGGCCCGCAGATCGACGAGCGAGGCTCGTCCGCCGAGGGCTCGGCGGGTGGCCTCGATCCCGCCCGCCACGAAATAGAGGGTCTTCTGCCAGACCTTCATGTCGCGGCGCGGATCGGTGGCGGTGGGAACGAGCGCCCGAGCCCGCGATGCCTCCACCGCCTTGGCCGCGGTGCGCGGACCGGCCGTGACCGGAAGGACCACCGCTGTGACCGACTGGCACGGCAACACCGCCACGTCGACCGGAGCCACGCGAGCCGCCGCACTCGTGGTCGGTTGGTGGGGTTCGATCCAGATGCGACCGATCACCTGATCGTCGGCGTCGCGTCCCTCGATCAGGTAACCCACGGCGATGAGCCCGAGCGGTTTGCCGCATTCCGTGGTGGTGACGACGATGCGACCCCCCTCCGGGCACTCGACGGAGACCGTCGACCCGGGTCGCGCGACGTGCGTCGAGGAGCAGCCGGCGTTCCGGGCGATCTTGACGGCCTTGGCCGGCCCGTGCACCGGGACGTCGGCGAGTTGGGCGAGAGTAGCCGGTCGCGTGTGATCGTTCACCTGAGTGCAGAGGAACACCGCTCCGATCGACTCGTGACCACGACGAAGATCGGAGGCCGTGGTGAATCCCGATCCGTGTCGGCGATCGAAACCACCGGTGATGGGTTCGGGTGTCAACCACGGGTCGATCAGAATCGACGTGCCACGGAAGAGCACCTGCCAACTCTGATAGTCGTCGAGTCGGCGCAGGTACATGGTTCAGTCCTCGTCGATCATCAGCAGGGCCGTACCGGAGATGTCGACCGAGGACGAGCCCACCCGGATCTCGTAACCACCGGGATCGATCACCCATCGTCCTTCGGAGCGTGAATCCGACGAGGCCGATCCGGTACCGGCGGCCTGGGGTCGCCAATCGAGTCGGTACGCGTCGCCGACGTCCCAGTGGGCGAAGGAACGCGCGTCGAGACGGATCTCGACGGTCGTGCCGGCGCCGGCGGCGAGGTGCACCTTGCGGAAACCCTTGAGTTCCTGCGGTGGTCGGACGACGGTCGGGGCCAGTGGTGCCACGTAGAGCTGCACCACGTGTTCGCCGGATCGATCACCGGTGTTCGTGACGTCGACCCGAACGATGACCTCGGCACCGGCCTCGAGGTCGGCGAGGCCGAGGTTCTCGACGTCGATGTCGGGAGCGGACACGTCGAAGGTGGTGTACGAGAGGCCGTGGCCGAACGGGAATCGCACGGGGAGACTTCGTGCCTCGTACCAGCGGTAACCCATGAGCACACCCTCGCCGTAGCGGACCTGTCCGTGTTCACCGGGGAAGTTCCCGAACGGCGGTGTGTGTTCGATGCGCACGGGAATGGTGGTCGGCAGTCGACCACCGGGATCTCGTTCTCCGAGCAGCACGTCGACCAACGCCTCACTCATCTCCTGTCCGGCGAACCACACCTGCACCGTGGTCGGCACCTCGTCCACCCAGGGCATGTCGACGGGAGCCCCGGTGTTCACCAACACGACCGTTCGTCGATTCACCGCGGCGATCGCACGAATCAACTCGACCTGACGACCGGGCAGGTCGAGCGTCGTCCGATCGTGTCCCTCGCTCTCCCACTCGTTGTTGGTGCCGACGACCACGAGTGCCACGTCGCACTCGGCGGCCACGTCGGCCGCGCGACGCACCGGATCGGAGGGTTCGATGTACTGCAGTCCGATCTGGGCGCCGTGGGTCCATTGCTTCACGTCGGCGTCGCACTCGAGCACGAACTCGTTGGGTTGCGACGACGACAGGCGAACGACTCCGGTGATCTCCTGTCGGCCGAGTCCGAAGAAGGCCTCACCGGGAGGTGGCAAGCGGGTTCCGTCGACGATCGTCTCGCCGTTCACGATGAGACGACAAGGACTCACCTCGACCAGTGACACCACGTAGTCGCCCTCGATGGGAACGGAGACCAGGCCGGTGGCCCGGAAACCGAAACCGGATCTCGGTACTCCGGGATCCTGGTGCGCGACCACCATCACGCGTCCGTTGGGTCGGGTGAGTCGCGCCGTTTCGCCTCCGTCGCGAGAGGTCACCACGACCTCGAACCCTGGTCGCCCATCGGGCGTGCGCACCGACTGCGGATCGATCATCGCCGCGTTCTTGTCGATGCTGCACCCGTACTCGTAACGCAACTGCACCCGGTCGCCGAGGCGCGTCCGCAACGCCTCGAGCAGGGGTGTGCGGTGGTGGGGAGTCACCTCGGCCGAACCTCCACCCATGAACCGCGCGCGTTCGGCGTTGGGTCCGATCACCGCCACCGAGCGGAGTTTCGAACCATCGAGAGGCAGGATCGGTCGACCGTCGACGTCGCGGTTCGTCAGCAGCACCATCGAGGACGCCGCGGCCTCGCGGGCCAGTGCCCGATGTTCGGGTCGGTCGATGGTGACGATGGTTCCGGTCGCGTCGTCGAGAGCGCCGAGTTCCTCCCAGACCGAGAGCAGGGTGAGGACGGCCCGATCGAGCTGGTACTCGTCCACGCGACCCTCGTGCACCGCTTCGGCCAGATGTCGGCCGTAGGCCCGGGCCGGGAAGGGCATCTCGAGGTCGAGACCGGCCGCCGCGGCCCCCTCGGTGGTGCAACCGGCGAACCAGTCGGTCACCACAAATCCCCGGAAGCCCCATTCGTCGCGCAGCACCGTTCGCAGTAGCCATTCGTTCTCGGCGCAATACGTCCCGTTGAGGCGGTTGTAGGCGGTCATGATGCCGAGCGATCCACCCTCCCTCACCGCCAACTCGAAGGGGAGCAGGTACAACTCGCGGAGGGTTCGCTCGTCGATCACGCTGTCGATGGTCATGCGTTCGAATTCGGCGTCGTTGCCGACGAAGTGCTTGACGGTGGTGGCCACGCCCTGCGACTGCACACCGCGCACGAATCCGGCCGCCAACTTGCCCGAGAGCAGGGGATCCTCCGAGTAGCACTCGAAGTTGCGACCGGCCAACGGCGAACGGTGGAGATTGACGGTCGGTGCGAGAAGCACCCGGGCGGTCTTGGTGCGGGCCTGGTCGCCGAGTGCGGCACCGAGGCGTTCGAGAAGTCGGTCGTCGAAGGTGGCTCCGAGGGCCGACCCGCAGGGAATGCACAGCGTGGCGGTCTGATCACCGAAACCCGGGGCGTAGGGACCGCGGGCTCCGGCGGGTCCGTCGGTCACGGTGACGACGGGTACCCCGTCGACGGGGTTGGTGGTCCAGAGGGTGGCGCCCACGGTGAGGTGCGCCTTCTCGTCGACCGAGAGTTTCTCGATGATCGACGTCACTCGGTTCGACGGAGTAGCAGACATGCCCCGATCTTGTCAGTCCCGGCGAGGGTGCCCGAACACGGAGAGATCGATGCGATTCAACGCCAGGGAACACCGGAGGGCCAGCGTCCCACGCCACCGCCCGACACCAGCAAGCCGGTGTGCGTGCGGTCGCTGTGTCGACTGCGCCACAGCAGCATCTCGCGGGTGAGTTCGAGGATCCGGTGGGTGTCGGTGAGAGGTGTGCGCCAGGTGGGGTCCGACCGCAGGTCGAAGGCCAACCACGATCCGTCGCCGAACTGCACGTAGGCGTCGTCGTCGGTTCGGATGACTGCGAGGTTCTGCCTCTCGAGTTCCCGATTCCATGGCCACGGAAAATCGCCGAGTGGAATGAGTGCGAAACGCCAGTCGAACTCCCACGCGGTGATGGTTCGCCACCACGGTGGCTGCTCGCCCGCGAGGAACGGGGTGAGCGGTAGTCCGTCGCATTGCGACGGAACCGGCTGGTCCCACGTCTCGGCGAGGGTGGGCATGACGTCGATGCTCTCGGTGAAGGAGTCGACGGATCGACCGACGGGTCGGCGTGGGTCGAACCAGATCAGTGGAACGTGGTGACTCTCCTCGAACCAACCGACCTTCTGCACCAGGCCGTGATCGCCGAGCTGCTCCCCGTGATCGGCGGTGACGACGATGGTGGTGGAGTCGGACAGTCCGAGATCGTGCAGGGCCGATCGCAGTCGACCGATCTCGTGATCGACCGCGGAGATCATGCCGTAGTACTGCGCCCGGAGTCGACGGATCTCGTCCTCGTCGTCGGGTGCCTTGATCCACCCGATCGACAAGAAGAGATCGTGGGCGGGATGCCGATCGTCCACGGGTCGGATCGGCAGACCGACCTCGGCCGGGTCGTACATGGTGGCGAATCGGCCCGGAGCCGAGTAGGGAGGGTGCGGCCGGATGTAGCTGGCGTGCAGGAAGAAAGGTCGGTCGTCGTCGCGTTCGGTCAGCCACTCGACGATCCGATCGGTCGTGAACGCCGAGATTCCGTGCTCGGCCGGTCGCTCGTTCTCGGTCGACAGGAGTGCGATGTTGCCGGCCGACACGTCGTGACCGAACGCGGAGAGGTGATCGACCCACGGAGTCATCTCGCCGGTGAGATCGAGACGCCAATCGAATCCGGGCAGTAGCCCTTCGTACGTCTGCAGGCGCGGATCGTCGGGACCCAGAGTGACCCGTGGGTCGATCGACTGATCGGTGTAGCCGAAGAGAACACTCTGCAGGCCGGCCCGGTTGGCCAGTCGAGCCACGTTGTCGAAGCGGTCGTCGAGAGGCGTGCCGTTGGCCACGACCCGGTGATTCATCTGGTACATCCCGGTGTAGAGACCGGCTCGACCGGGGGCGCACGGAGTCGACTGCGTGTGATGCCGAGTGAAGTGCGTGCCGACCGCGGCCAAGGCGTCGAGATGCGGTGTGCGCACCACGGGATGACCGAGACACGACAGCGAATCACCTCGGAACTGATCGAGGGTCACGAAGAGGACGTTGGGTGCCACGTCGCCAGCCTGCCACGCCGCGCCGGGCGCGTCAGTCGGCGAGCACGTATTCGAAGCGTCCCTCGGTCTCGTGCCGGGTCATCTCGCCGGCGAGTCGGAGATGCTCGAGGTGGGCGTAGGTCTCACTGTCGGCCATGCCACCCTGCGCTCGCGGGGAGAAGAGATGGGTCGACATCTCCATCACGGTGGCTGGCCGTCCGAGGTCGCTGGACGCGTTCCGGAGGCGCTGCAGCCGCTCCTGATGATGTTCCTTGATGTCGTTGGCGCGACCGGCCAGATCGTGGAACGGATCGCCGTGGGCCGGGAGAGCCACTTTCACCTGCGGACCGAACTCGGCGACCTTGTCGAGCGAATGGAAGAACAACTGCAACGGATCACGGGCGCGAATGAGCCCGCTGATGTGCGGCGTGATGGTGGGCAACACGTGATCGCCGCAGAGCATCACGCCCTCCTCGGGATCGAACAAGCAGAGGTGGTCGGCGGTGTGACCGGGTGTGTGCACCGCCACCCATTCGCGTCCGGCGAACGAATGTCGTTCCGCCTCCTTCAGGCGCACGGTGGGCCGGGGCAACTTGAGCAACTGGGGAACTCGGCGCATGACGGCCATGCGGGCGCGACGCTTCCAGGGGACGTCCATGGACGGACCGCCCCACGGGGGCGGCTCCCACGGCATTCGCGGTGGATGCAATTCGGCGGCATCCTCGACGTCGATGTCGGGAGGTTCGGTGGGATCCCAGAACACGCGGAACTTCTCGTGGGTGACGATGTCGCAGCCGGTCTCGGATTGGAGCCAATGGGCTCCGCCGAAGTGATCAGGATGACTGTGGGTGATGATCACCGAGTGAACGCGGTTCAGCGGAACACCGATCTCGCGCAGATGCCGACGGATCTTGTCGTAACTGGCTTTCTCGTACAGACCGGGATCGACCAGCGCGACACCGCGCTCGTCCTCGAGGACGTACATGTTCACGTGTCCGAGGCCCGGAATCGAGATCGGCAACTGCGTCCGCAGGATTCCCGGTGCGACCTCGTCGATCCGGTCCTCGGCTGGTCGCTGCTCCTGTTTCGGGGGACGCGGCGCGGCGGAGGTCACGGGAGACGAGGGTAGTGCGGTCGGGTGTCCGGACGACGAGCCGACGACGAGCCGACGACGAGCCGGAAGACGAGCCGGAAGACGAGCCGGACGACGAGTTGGTCAGGATCGAGCGCCGATGTTGGACGGCACGAAGACCTTGTCGCGATAGAAGCGCAGTTCCTCGACACTGCGTCGCACGTCGTCGAGTGCGCGATGTGTGCCCTCGGTCTTGATCCACGAGAAGTCCGGACCGGTGTACCAACGCTTCACGAGTTCCTTGATGCTGCTGACGTCGACCGACCGGTAGTGCAGGTGGAACTCGATCTCGGGCATGTGTTTGTTGAGGAAACGCCGATCGGTGCCGATGGAGTTGCCGCACAACGGCACCGTTCGCGGTTCGGGAACGTGCGCCTTGATGAAATCGAGCGTGAGCCGGGCGGCCTCGTCGTGCGACACCGTGGAGGTGCGAATACGCTCGAGAAGCCCCGACTTGGTGTGCATGTCGACCACGAAGGGGTCCATTCCGGCGAGAACCGTCTCGGGTTGGTGGATCACGAGGTCGGGACCCTCGGCCACGATCGTGAGCTCGTCGTCGGTGACGATGGTCGCGATCTCGACGATGACGTCGTTGTCGTGGTCGAGCCCCGTCATCTCGAGATCCATCCACACCAGCACGCGAACAATGTAGGCGATGGATGCGAGCCGAACCTCGAGAACAACCCGCGACGTCGCTCGACGATGCGGTCGGAGGTCACCGACGGTCTCTAACGTTGGCGGCATGACGCCGGACAGCGAGCCCGCCCGCATCGAGGTTCCGGTCGTGAGACTCGATTCCGGTCTTCCTCTTCCCACCTACGCCCACGAGGGCGATGCGGGCGTCGACTTGTTGTCCACGGTCGACCTCACCGTCGGGGCGCGTGGCGGAAGGGTTCTGGTGCCCACCGGAATCGCGATCGCCCTGCCCCGGGGTTGGGCCGGTTTCGTCCTACCTCGCAGTGGTCTCGCCCTGAAACACGGGATCACGGTGTCGAACGCCCCCGGACTCATCGACTGCGCCTATCGCGGCGAGATCAAGGTGATCCTGACGAACACCGATCCCGACACCGACTACGAGATTCGACGCGGTGATCGCATCGCCCAACTCGTGGTGCAACGCGTGGCCGAGGTGTCGTGGTCGGAGGTCGCTCGTCTGGAGGGCGACGATCGCGGCGGCGGTTTCGGTCACTCCGGACGCTGAGCCCACCCACGGCGAACCCGTCTCGTCGGGGACGGTTGCCGCGGAGACGTCGGTCAGGCGACGCGACCCATGGTGGCGATCTCGTTGGCGATCAGGTCGCGCACCTTTTCGCGCAGGGCCGGGATGTCGCTCTCGGTGAGTCCCTCGGTCGACACGGGTGCGAGCACCCGCACCTCGGCGTGGGTGTCGCCGAAGCGCCAGTCGTGCTTGCGGAGAGCCGATCGGGTGCCGTGCAGGGCCAGAGGCAGGATGGGTGCCCCGGACTCGATCGCCAGACGGAACGCACCATCCTTGAAGGGTCCGAGCGAACCGTCGGCCGTTCGTGTTCCCTCCGGGAAGATCATCACCGAGACCTTCTTCGTCAGTCGGTCGTGGCACGCGCGCAGGGCGGCGGCCCCACTGGTGCGGTCGCCGCGCACGACCTTGACGTCGCCCGCCATGCGCATCATCCATCCGACCAGTGGAATCTTGAAGAAGGTTTCCTTGCTGAGCCATTTCATCTCGATCGGCAGGTGCGAGATCAGCAACATGTCGACGAAGCTCTCGTGGTTGGCCACCACCACGTAGGGCCGACGCTTGTCGTTCGGGAGTTCGCCGCTGGTGCGGAACTTCCACATCGGAGTGAGCCGTTGGTGAACCACGGTGAGTTTGCGGAACAGATATCCGGCGGCGTAGCGACCCTTGTCGAAGGGTGCGGTGACCAGCCAGACCAGGAAGACCAACGGCGTCCAGACGATGATGACGACCACCAACACCGCCCAACTCCATGCGCTGAGGATGCTGAGACGGACCACGACCCATCCTCGCACAGGTGGACGGGTTCGGACCCTCGACCGGCGGATCTTCCGCCTCCCCGCTCGTAGTGTGCGGTCGATGATCGACATCGGTTCTCTTCCGGCGGCCCACCGCGTGGGCGAGTTGTTCGAGGCCGCCCGCGACGTCCAGTCGAGGGCCTACGCGCCGTACTCGCACTTTCCCGTGGGAGCCGCCATCTTGACGCCCAGCGGACGGATTTTCGTCGGATGCAACGTCGAGAACGCCGCGTACCCGGTGGGTGCGTGTGCCGAGGCGGGCGCGATCGCCGCGATGGTGGCCGGTGGCGAGCGCGAGATCGCGGTGCTGGCGACCATCTGCGACAGCATCGAGGTCGGAACGTGTTGCGGGGGATGCCGTCAGCGAGTGCGCGAGTTCGCGGTTGCCGACACTCCCATTTACGCGTGTGGTCCCAACGGAGTTCGTGCGGTGTTCACCATGTCCGAGCTTCTTCCGGCGTCGTTCGGGCCCGAGAACCTCGACGGTTTCGTCACGTGATCTCCGACGCTCTCCGCGTGCTCCGTTCGATCGATCTCACGAATCTCGACGACGGATGCTCCGGCGACGACGTGCGAGCCCTGTGTCGTCGGGCCGTCACGGCGCACGGAGCGGTGGCGGCGGTGTGCGTGTGGCCGCACCACGTCGGGATCGCCCATCGAACTCTGCCGGGCTCCGGGGTGGCGGTGGCCACGGTGGCCAACTTTCCGTCCGGCGACCAGCCACTCGCCGACGTCGTGCGCACCGTCCAGCGCGCCCTCGACGACGGAGCCGACGAGATCGACGTGGTGCTTCCGTACCGTTCGTTCGTGCGCGGCGAGACCGACTCGTCCCGCGCGTTGCTCACCAGCGTGCGGTCCGTCATCGACGGTGATCGGGTGATGAAGGTGATCCTCGAGACCGGCGAACTCGGCGACACCGAGTCGATGCGACGAGCCGCGCGGTTGGCGATCGACTCCGGTGCCGACTTCGTGAAGACGTCGACGGGCAAGACGTCGGTGTCGGCCACCCCGGTGGCCGTGGGAGCCCTGCTCGCGGTGGTGCACGACGAGTTCCGCGCATCGGGTCGACGAATCGGTATCAAACCGTCCGGCGGAATTCGACGCATCGACGACGCTCTCGTCTATCTCGGGATGTGCGACGAACTGCTCGGTTCGGACTGGGCGACACCTTCCACGTTCCGACTGGGTGCCAGCGCACTGCTCGACTCGGTCATCGACGCTCTCGATCATCCGCACTGAGGCCGTCCCTGGTCGATCACCCGCGGGCGAGCCGAGCGTGCGGTGCGTAACCTGAGGACATGACCGTCCCGCCCGTCGAATCCCGGGCCCCTCGTCTCACCTCCAAGTTGCAGGGTTTCGGCTCGACGATCTTCGCCGAGATGACGGCGCTCGCCAACGAGACCGGGTCGATCAATCTGGGTCAGGGCTTTCCCGACTACGACGGTCCGTCCGCGGTGCTCGACGCCGCGGTGGAGGCGATCCGTTCCGGCCAGAACCAGTATCCGCCGGGTCCCGGTGTTCTGGTTCTACGCGAGGCGATCGCCGAGCATCAGCAGCGATTCTGGGGACTCGACTACGACCCGAGTTTGGAGATCCTGGTGACGGCCGGTGCCACCGAGGCTCTCGCCGGAGCGCTGCTCGGTCTGCTCGAGACCGGTGACGAAGTGGCTCTGCTCGAGCCGATGTACGACAGTTACCAGGCGTGCATCGCTCTCGCCGGCGCCGTCACCCGCCCGGTGCTACTGCGGCCACCTTCCTACGATCTCGATCCCGACGAGTTCCGCGCGGCCATCACCCCGAAGACCCGCGCGATCCTGCTGAACACCCCACACAATCCCACCGGAGCGGTGTTGTCCGACGAGCAACTTCGTGTGGTGGCCGAAATCGCCGTCGAGCGCGATCTCATCGTGATCAGCGACGAGGTGTACGAACATCTCACCTACGACGGCGTGGTGCATCGATCAATCGCCACTCTTCCGGGAATGCGCGAACGGACGCTCGTCATCTCGAGCGGTGGCAAGACCTTCAACACCACCGGATGGAAGGTGGGCTGGATCTGCGGACCGGCACCACTCGTGGCCGCGGCCCGAGCCGCCAAGCAGTTCCTCACCTACGTGTCGTCGGGTCCGTTCCAGCCGGCGATCGCGGTGGGTCTCCGTCTGCCCGATTCGTACTTCCGCGACCTGGCCGACGATCTGCAGGTGAAGCGCGATCTGTTGATGACCGGGCTCGTCGAGGCCGGATTCGAGGTGTTTCGTCCGCGCGGCACCTATTTCGTCACGGTCGACATCCGGCCGGTCGACCCGACCGGTGATGGTGACGCGTTCTGCCGATCGCTCCCCGAGCGTTGCGGCGTCGTCGGAATCCCGAACGTGGTTTTCTACGACCGCGCGCATCGTGCGGAGGGCCGTCATCTCGTGCGTTTCGCGTTCTGCAAGCGATCCGAGTCGATCCACGAGGCGGTCACGCGACTGAAGGGACTGTCGTGAGATTCGCCGCGCTGCAACACGACATCGAATGGTGCGAACGCGAGCGCAACTTCACCCGTCTCGACGAACGCATCGACGACGCGGTGTCGCGGGGTGCCGAGTTCGTGTTGTTGAGCGAGACGTTCTCCACCGGTTTCGCCGTCGACGATTCCCGCTTCGCCGAGCCCGAGGGCGGCCCGTCGTCGACTTTCCTCGTCGAGCGGGCGGTTCGACACGGCATCTGGATCGGCGGCACGTGCCCCGAAGTGTCGGAAACCGGTGACGACGATCCGCGACCGGCCAACACGTTCGTGGTGGCTGCTCCCGACGGTGCGACCAGTCGCTACCGCAAGATCCATCCCTTCACCTACGGAGGCGAGGACGCCCACGTGCGACCGGGCCGCGATCTCGTCACCGTGAAAGTGGGCGACCTGCGCGTGTCGTTGTTCGTCTGCTACGACCTTCGTTTCGCCGACGAATTCTGGGCCCTCGCGCGCGACACCGACGTGTACCTGGTGCCGGCCAACTGGCCGTCGTCGCGTCGCGAGCACTGGGTGGCCCTGCTGCGTGCGCGAGCCATCGAGAACCAAGCGTGGGTGATCGGTTGCAACCGGGTCGGCGAGGGCGGTGGCCTGCACTACGGAGGCGACAGCATGATCGTCGATCCCCACGGCGAGATCGTCGCTCTCGGTGGTGACTCGGAGGAGACGCTGTTCGCCGACGTCACCGCGGAGCGGGTCGCCGAGATTCGAAACCGGTTCCGCTTCCTGCAGGATCGACGCTGATCAACGCAGACGCTTGGCCATCAGGCTGACGATCTTGCCGGGTCGGGTCTCCAGCCGGTCGACCTCGACGAAGCCCTCGCGTCGATGGAATCGTTGCGATCCCTCGTTCGGCGGTTCGACGTTGACCTCGAGAGTGAACCATTCGGCGGTGGCCCGTCGCTCCACCTCGCCGTAGAGCAACGGACCGATGCCGAGGCCGCGGTGGCTGGCGGTGATCGCCACCCGGTCGAGATAGATGAAGTCGTCGTAGCGATCGCCGAACCAGAGGTAATTGGGGCTGCCGTAGGTGGTTCCGGGAGGCATCACCATGCAGAAACCCCGCACGGCTCCGTCGACCTCGGCGACCAGATTCATCGAGCACACGCGGAAGACGTCGACGAGGTCGTCGAAGGTCTCGCGACCGACCGCCGGAACATTCTCCTCGTTGATGTCGAACACCGTCGGCAGGTCGTCGATCGTCATGTCGCGGATCAACACCACGAGCAGAAAGGTAACGGGTCGACATTGGTTCGCCGGAACTAGGGTGACCGGGTGCCCGAAACGGACCAGCCGGTGATCCTCGCGCGTTCGCTCGTGAAGAGGTTCGGCTCGTTCGAGGCCGTGAAGGGAATCGACGTCGAGGTGCGACCCGGTGAATCGTTCGGCTTCCTCGGACCGAACGGTGCCGGGAAGTCGAGCACGATGCGCATGATCGCGGGAGTGTCGCCGGTGTCGGAAGGCACCTTGCGGATCTTCGGTCTCGATCCGGCGACCCACGGAAGCGAGATCCGCAACCGAATCGGCGTCGTTCCCCAGACCGACAATCTCGACGGCGAGTTGACGTTGCTCGACAACTTGGTGGTCTACGGCCGCTACTTCGACATTCCCCGCGCGGAGTGTCGGGAACGGGCCCGCGAACTGCTCGACTTCGTGCAACTGGCCGACCGCGCCGGCGGCAAGGTGGATGCCTTGAGCGGCGGCATGAAGCGGCGGCTCACCATCGCCCGCGGCCTCATGAACCGTCCCGAGATGTTTCTTCTCGACGAGCCCACCACCGGTCTCGACCCGCAGGCCCGTCACATTCTCTGGGACCGCCTGTACCGGCTCAAGCAGCAGGGCGTCACCCTGGTGCTCACCACGCACTACATGGACGAGGCCGAACAACTCTGCGATCGACTGGTGGTGATGGACGGTGGTCGGATCGTGGGCGAGGGATCGCCGCGCGATCTGATCGGTCGCTACTCCACGCGTGAGGTGCTCGAACTGAGATTCGGTGCCGGTCACAACGCCGACCACGAGCCGCAACTGCGTGGCATCGGCGATCGGTTGGAGGTTCTGGCCGACCGGATTCTGGTGTACGCCGACGACGGCGAGTCGGCTCTGCGCGAGGTGAACCGGCGGGGGTTGAGTCCGGAGAGTTCTCTCGTGCGGCGTAGTTCGCTCGAGGACGTCTTCTTGCGTCTCACCGGCCGGTCGTTGGAGGAATGAAGTGGCGACGCCGGCATCGGTGAGGGTTTTGGAGATGCAGTCGCTGCTCCTGAAGCGGATCTGGAGGACGAATCTCACGCTGAGCTTCCTTCAGCCGTTGTTCTTCTTCCTCGGAATGGGGCTCGGGGTGGGTTCGCTCGTGAACGACCGTCCGTCGTCGGCCGAGGCCCTCGGAAACGTGTCGTACGCGGCCTTCCTCGGACCGGGCTTGCTCGCCACCACCGCGATGCTCACCGCGGCCGGCGAGTCGTTGTGGCCGGTGCTCGGTGGTTTCAAGTGGGACGGCACCTACGAGGCCATGGCGGCCACCCGGCTGACGGCCGGTCAAGTGGTGCGGGGCCAGTTCCTGTGGTTGATGGTGCGTATGGCGATCGCCGTGGGCGGCGTGGCGGTGGTGTTGTCGGTGCATCCCGATACCCGCTCGTGGGGTGTGTTGCCAGCCATCCCGGCCGCGCTGCTGTGCGGGTTGGTGTTCACGGCGTGGCTCACCGCCTGGGCGGCCAGTCGCGAGTACGACTCGTCGTTCTCGATGGTGCAGCGCATGGTGGTGACACCGTTGTTCCTCTTCGGCGGGGCGTTCTATCCGGTCGATGCGTTGCCCGACTGGTTGCGTCCGGTGGCCTGGGCGACTCCGCTCTGGCACGGTGTCGAACTGTGTCGTGGTTTCATCCTGCACACCCTCGGAGCGGTGGACTTCCTGTTCCACGTGGTGGTGCTGACGGTGTGGCTGGTGCCGGGTTGGATCGTGTGCAACCGCTTCTTCGCGCGGAGGCTCTACCGATGAGCCGCGAGACGCTCGTGTGGCGAATCGCGCCACCGATCCTTCGGGCGGCTCGTCGACCACAACGGGTCGTCGAGCGGAATGCGATCGTGTACCGACGCACTCCGATGGTGTTCGTCTCCGGGTTCTTCGAGCCACTCTTCTACTTGCTCTCGATCCGAATCGGTTTCGGGGCGTTGATCGGCGACGTCGACTTCGCCGGTCGCTCGATCGATTACGCCGAGTTCGTGGCTCCGGCACTGATGGCCAGTTCGGCCATGAACGGCGCCGTGTACGACAGCACCATGAACATCTACTTCAAGATGCGGTACTCCAAGGTGTTCGACGCGATGTTGGCTTCGCCGCTCGGTGCGGCCGATGTGGCCGTGGGCGAGATCGGTTGGGCGGTGCTGCGGGGTTTCGTCTATTCGGTCTCGTTCCTCGGCTGCATGGGGTTGCTCGGTCTGGCCGATTCGTGGTGGGTGCTCGCCGCGTTGCCGGCCTGTCTCCTGATCGGTTTCGCCTTCGCCGCGGTGGGCATGGCACTCACCACCTACATGCGCTCGTGGGCCGACTTCGACTGGGTTCCGGCGATCATGTTCCCGCTCTTCTTGTTCTCGGCAACCTTCTACCCGTTGTCGTCGTACGGCGATTTTGGCTGGGTGGTGCAACTGAGCCCGCTCTACCACGGCGTCGCTCTGGTTCGGGGTGCCAGTCTCGGCGAGGGGTCGTGGGCCATGGTCGGACACGTGGTGGTGCTGCTCGCCCTGGCCGTGGCCGGTCTGTCCGTGGCGGCTCGGCGGGTGGAGACGCTCCTGCTGAAGTGACCCTCGTTGGTCACTTCGTCCGGTGATCCATGAACGCGGACCTCTGCGTAGCCTCACGGTCATGCTGTTCGCCAAAAAGAACGCCACCATGGTGTCGCCCGAGAACGCCCTTCCGGGTCGCACCGATCAGACGATGCCCGTTCCGCCGAATCATCACGCTCTCGGGACCCCGTTGACCGGCCCCTGGCCCGAGGGCCTGCGCACCGCGGTGTTCGGGATGGGTTGTTTCTGGGGCGCGGAGCGCAAGTTCTGGCAGACACCCGGTGTGTGGTCGACCGCGGTGGGATACGCCGGCGGTTACACGCCGAATCCGACCTACGAGGAGACCTGTAGTGGTCTCACCGGTCACGCCGAGGTGGTGCTCGTGGTGTTCGACCCGAGCAAGGTGACGTTCGAGCAGTTGCTGAAGGTGTTCTGGGAGAACCACGACCCCACGCAGGGAATGCGTCAGGGCAACGACATCGGTTCGCAGTACCGGAGCACGATCTACTGCGTCGACGCCGATCAGGAGGCGTCCGCGCGCGCGTCGGCCACGGTGTTCCAGGAGCGGCTCGCGTCGGCCGGGTACGGAGCGATCACCACCGAGATCGCGACGCTGGACGAATGGTTCTACGCCGAGCCGTACCACCAGCAGTACTTGTCGAAGAACCCCAACGGTTACTGCGGCATCGGAGGCACCGGTGTGTCGTGTCCGATCGGCACCAGCGCCTGATCGAGAACTGTCGGGTCGTTCAGTGTCGGGTCGTTCAGTGTCGGGTCGTTCAGTGTTGGGTCGTTCAGTGTCGGGTCGTTCAGTGTCGGGTCGTTCAGTGTTGACGACTCAGCCACGCCCGTAGTTCGGCTTCGAGTTCGTCCAACGAGCGGACGAGCCGATCCACCGAGCACTGCATCATCAGGTTCACGACCTCGTTCGGCGCCGGGAAGCGGGCTCTCCAGTCGGTGTGGAGCCCGATCGTGAACTTTCCCTTGGCGTAGGCGTACCCCATCTCCCATGCCGTCCCGTCGTCGGTGGTGACTCCGTTGAGGTTGGCGACCACCACGTCGCACCGATCGATTCCGCCCTTGTCGTTGAGAAAGATGAGTTCGACGTTGTCGGCGGTCTTGGGCGGGTTGTCGCGATGGGGCAGGAAGGTGTCGTAGCCGCACGATCGAATCAGTGCATCGACCTTCTCGATGAACCAGCGTTCGCCCTCGTCGAACAGAGGTCCCGCCACGTACACGTACGGCTTCTGGCTCACGATTCGCGCTCCCTCTTCCAGCCATCACGGCGGATGTCGTCACCGTCGGCGTCGATCGCTCGTCCCGGATGTCGCAGCACCCCGGGAGTTCTCGACAACCGGGCGATCAGGTTCTGCATCGGCACGTCGCCGACGTCGACGATCGCTCGGCGCGCCGCGAAGTGCGGATCGGAAGCGATGTCGGCCATGTCGAGGATCGGTCCGATCGCCGCCTCGGCCTGCTCGAACACCCGGATCACCTCGGCCCGCGGCCGGTCGGCGCACCACTCGCGCATTCGCCGCTCGAGTTCGTCGCGATTCGCGGTGCGACCGTCGAAGGTGAAGAATCGTTCGTCGTCGCCGACCCCGAGTATCTCCATCACCCGCCGTGCCACGGTGTCGGACGACGCCGACACCCCCACCCATTCGCCGTCGGCGCAACGGTACGCACCGCGCGGAACCGTGTAGGGGAGCCCGGACCCGAGTCGGGGCTGCAGTTCGCCGGTGAGCGCGAACAGCGACGCCACCGGACCCATGACGTGGAAGATGCTCTCGAGGAGACTCACGTCGACCACCTGACCGACTCGCGAGTGCACGGCGACCAACGTGGCGAAGGCGGCCACCAGAGCGGTGACTTCGTCGGTGAGCGCGATGGCCGGGAGCATCGGCGGCCCGTCCTTCTCGCCGTTCACGGCCGCGAAACCCGACATCGATTCGGCGATCGAGGCGAAGCCGGGACGCGAGGCGTACGGTCCGTCCTGTCCGAAGCCGGTGACGCGGGTGATCACGAGGCGCGGATTGACGTCGTGCAACGTGTCGGGGGCGAGACCGAGGCGCTCGAGCGTGCCGGGTCGGAAGTTTTCCACCAGCACGTCGGCTTCGGCAACGAGTCGCATCAGTACGTCCCGATCGTCGTCGTTCTTGAGGTCGAGAGCGATGGTTCGCTTGTTGCGATTGGCGAGTTTCCACCAGAGACCGACCCCGTCACGAGGATCCTTCCAGGCCATGCCCCGCAGACTGTCGCCGTCACCGGGTCGTTCGACCTTGATCACGTCGGCTCCGAAGTCGGCCAGGTACCGCGCACAGTTGGGTCCGGCGATCACCGTGGACAGGTCGAGCACCCGGAGATCGGAGAGGGGCGGATTCACGGACGCCATCTTCCCAGTCGGAGGCACGCTTCTTCCACCGCTCGACGCGAACCAGCGTACGAGAAGCGGACGAAGCGGTGTCCACGGCGCAGATCGAAATCGAGTCCGGGGGTGCAGGCCACGCCGAGTTCGTCGAGCCAACTCGTGCAGATCTCCATGGAGTCGTCACCGAGGTGCGACACGTCGGCGTACACGTAGAACGCCCCGTCCGCTTCGGCGATGGATTCGATACCGGCCGCGGCGAGTCCGGCGATCAGCAGGTCGCGATGTTCGCGGTATCGCCGAACGTGGGCGTCCAGTTCGTCGCGACAATCGAAGGCCGCGAGTCCCGCGATCTGACTCACGTGCGGTGCGCAGATGTAAAGGTTCTGCTGCAGACGCTCGACCGCGTCGACGAGAGGATCGGGCACGATCAGCCAACCGAGACGCCAACCCGTCATCGAGAAGTACTTCGAGAACGAGTTCACGACCATCGCCTCCGGATGGTGGGCGAGAACGGTCGGAGCGGCTTGCTCGTGGGTGATGCCGTGGTAGATCTCGTCGGCGATCAGGTGCACGTTCCGCGCGCGGCACCATCGGGAGATCTCGGCGAGGGTCTCGTCGCGACAGATGGTGCCGGTGGGGTTCGATGGTGACGCGATCACCAGACCGTCGAGTGGTCCGGCCGCATCCAAGAGTTCGGTCGTCGGAGCCCAACGGGTCTCCGGACCCACCGCGATCGACACCGGCTCGATGTCGAGGGCCAGCAGGGCGTTTCGGTAGCACGGATAGCCGGGTTCGAGCACCCCCACCCGATCCCCGGAGTCGAAGGCGGCCAGAAAGGCCAGAGTGAAACCGGCCGACGCACCTGCCGTCACCACGACGCGGCTCGGATCGATTCGTGTTCCGTACGACTCGTGATGGTGCCGAGCGATGCGCTCGACGAGTTCGGGACGTCCGGGAGCGGTGGTGTAGCCGAGTGGGAGGTCGGCCTCCAGGGCGGCGATCACCGCGCGTCGAGCCCCGGCCGGTGCGCCGGTGGCCGGTTGCCCGAGTTCGAGGCGCAACACGTCGTGTCCGGCTCGCTCCAGTTCGCCGGCCCGGGCGCTCATCGCCATGGCGTGGAAGGCGGGCACGCGTGCCGCGCGCAATGCGGCGTCGAGTCGGGTCGGGTCGCCAGCCATCAGCGGGCGGGGAACACGAAGCAGCGTTCGTCGAGTCGGCCGAGCGCGTAGGTCTCGTAGTGCATACCGAAGTCGGCGTACAGGCCGCGGCAACGTTCGCTCCACTCGAGGGTCTCCGGAGACGAGATGCGATGCACGATCTGCATCACGCCACCCTCGTGCACACGGTACTCGGCCCACGTGCCGGGAAAATCCTTCACACAGCCGATCTCGACGGTGGGCGCACCGCAGCGCATGCGCCGGACGCGGTGGCGGTGGGTGTGTCCGGCGGAGTAGCCGAGGATGTTGCGATGACGCGCGACGACCGCGTCGAGCGCGTCGCTGGAGTCGGGATGAATGCCGAAGTAGTCGTGGCTGCGCTTGCCGTCGACCCATTGCTGATGGTGACCCATCACGAGCACGGGAGTCGGGCATCCGGCGGCGTGGTCGGACAACCACGTCAGTTGCTCGTCGTCGAAGGCACCCGTGGTCTCGGTGGGGATCGCCGTGTCCATGAGTGCCACGGCGATTCCTGGTAGCTGCACCCAGAGGTCGCGGTCGTAGACACCCTGATCGTGGTACGAGTCGTGATTGCCCCGCACCACGTGCAGTCGGTCGCCGAACGCACCGCGATAGCAGCGTTCGAAGGCCTCGAACTCGTGGTCGGCTCCGTCGAGAGTGAGGTCACCCTTCACGAAGACTGCCGACGGATCGACGCCGCCGATCTCGGCCACCGCGGCCGTGTTCATCAGTTCGGGGTGGGGAATCTCGTGTGGTTCGCGTCGCTGGATCGGCCCGTCCTCCCGGCCGTCCATCCGACCACAGTCGACCTCGCCGAAGTGCACGTCGTTCACGGTGGCGAATCGACACAACAACTCGCCGTTGGGCTTCGGCAACGTGCGCACCTCCACGCCGTCCAGATCGTGGATGGTGTCGGGCTGGAGTCCGTCGTACCGGCGAACGGTGGTTCCGGAATGAACGACGACGAGATCGTCGGCAACGGTGGTCGGATGCACGAACCGAACGGTAGTCGTTCGAATGTGCGACACAGCGTGGAGGTTCGGTCGTCCCACCGGGAATTCCTAATGTTTCCCGTCGAAGGTTCATCGGCGCGACCTCCGGATGGAACATGAACACCGAATCGAAACTTCGATTTTGTTTCGCGACTCCGCACGGCGACCTGGCCGATCGATACGCCACGGCGCTCGAGCGGGAGACCGATGTGTCGGTGACCGTGGTGGATCTCGCCACCCTGATCGCCGATGGATGACGGGCGGCGGACTTCGACGCGGTCGTGGCGAGTCGACTGATGGCTCCCCAGTGGAACCTGCTTCAACAAGTCGGGCGCATCGTGGTCGACGAGAATGCTCGTTGCGTGATGTCGAGCATCCTCCCGTTCCGATCCGCCGATGTCGAAGCACGCGGTCTCGGATTCTTGTCCAGTATCGATCTCCGTCGACCGGCCCGAGAAGTGGTGGAACGACTCCGGTCGATGCGTTCGCTGACCGCCGTCGCTCCCAGCGGTTCGGTCGAGACCATTCTCGACAAGATCACCGACAACGATGATCTGATGATCGTGACCATGGTTGCCTTCGGCTCGACCGACAAGGAGATCTCCCAATGGGTGTTCTTGTCGTCGCAGACCGCTCGGAACCGGATCAGCCGGGTGCTCGAGGATCTAGGGCTTCGCAACCGAACCCAATTGGCCGTGCAGTACCTGTTGTCCGTGAACTCGAAGGCGGCGCTCGCCTCGAGACCCGGGTCGGTCAGAACGGACGACCGCGGCGCGACACGACCGGCTGCGCCCACCAACGACCGCTGAAACGCCACGCCGTGCGGCGCCGTTCGGTGGCGACGTCGGTCACCGTGACCGAACGAGGCCACAGGGCCTCGACCGCCGCGGTGATCGCCACCGCTTCCTCGTCGGTGGGGGCGGGACGGATCTCGTTCGACACGTCGGTTCCGATCAGAGCGGCATGTTGCCGTGCTTGCGCCGCGGCAACTCCTCGCGCTTGCTGCGCAACATGCGGAATCCGGCCACGACCTTCTGTCGGGTCTCGGCGGGATCGATGACGTCGTCGACGTAGCCCCGCTCGGCGGCGGCGTACGGGTTGGCGTACTTCTCGGTGTACTCGGCCACCAGCTCGGCGCGACGCGCCACCGGATCGGCCGCCTGCTGCAGTTCGCGGCGATACACGATTTCCACGGCGCCGTTGGGTCCCATGACGGCCAGTTCGGCGGTGGGCCACGCGTACGACAGGTCGGAGCCGATCGACTTCGAGTCCATCACCACGTAGGCCCCGCCGTAGGCCTTGCGCGTGATCACCTGGATGCGCGGAACGGTGGCCTCGCAATAGGCGTAGAGCAACTTGGCGCCGTGGCGGATGATGCCGCCGTACTCCTGATCGACGCCGGGTAGGAAGCCGGGCACGTCGACGAGCGTGAGCAACGGAATGTTGAAGGCATCACAGGTGCGCACGAAGCGCGCGCCCTTCTCGGCGCTCTCGATGTCGAGCACGCCGGCCAGCACCATCGGCTGGTTGCCCACCACACCCACCGTCTGGCCGTCGACGCGCGCGAAGCCGCACACGATGCTCTTGGCCCAGAACGGGAAGTACTCGAAGAACTCGCCGTCGTCGACGATCGAGGCGATGACCTTCTTCATGTCGTAGGGCTGGTTCGGTGAGGCCGGCAGGATGTCGCGCAGTTCGGGGCAGAGACGCTCGGGGTCGTCACCCGAGTCGACGGTGGGCGGCTCCTCCATGTTGTTCTGCGGCAGGAAGGCCACGAGATAGCGCACGTCGTCGAGGCACGACTTCTCGTCGGCCGACACGAAGGTGGCCACACCGCTCTTCGACGCGTGGCTCATCGCGCCACCGAGCTCCTCGAGGGTCACCTCCTCGCCGGTGACCGTCTTCACGACGTCGGGACCGGTGATGAACATGTGGCTCGATTCGCGCACCATGAAGATGAAGTCGGTCATGGCCGGCGAGTACACGGCTCCGCCGGCGCACGGACCGAGGATCACCGAGATCTGCGGAATCACACCCGACGAGAGAACGTTGCGGTAGAAGATCCCGCCGTAACTGGCGAGCGACACCACACCCTCCTGGATGCGGGCTCCGGCACCGTCGTTGAGGCCGATGACGGGTGCGCCGACCTTCAGCGCGAGATCCATGAGCTTGTGAATCTTCTCGGCGAACACCTCACCGAGAGCGCCGCCGAACACCGTGAAGTCCTGCGAGAACACGAACACCTTGCGACCCTCGATGGTGCCCCACCCGGTGATCACGCCGTCGGTGTACGGACGCTCCTCGAGTCCGGCCGCATGGGCGCGGTGCCGCGCCAACATGTCGAGTTCCTGGAACGTACCCGGGTCGAGCAGGTACTCGATCCGCTCGCGGGCCAGCATCTTGCCCTTCTCGTGCTGGCGTTCGATGGCCCGTGCCGATCCGGCGACCAGCGCCTGATCCTTGCGTTCGCGCAGGTCGGCGATCTTGTCGTGCATGGGGTTGGTCACGGAGCGGAACGCTACTCGTCTCGCCCCGGGGGCTTCCGATCCGAACCCGACGCGGTCAGGGCACGGTGGCGACGGCGGCGGTCACCGGCTGGATCACCGTTGGGGTGGTGGTCACCGCGCCGCCGACCGGCACGATCACCGTCGCGGGGGTGCCTCCGGCCGTGGTGACCGCCGGGTTCGGACTCACCCCCGGTGTCGAGGTCGTGGAGCCCGAGACGCCACCATTCTGCTCGACCTCGACCGTTTCGGAAGCCGATGTCACCGACACGTTGTACTGGACCGACGGCAACGGCCCCTGCGGACCGTTGCCGGTGACGGTCACCGTCCAGAGACCCGCCGCACCGAACGGCACGCCCTCCTTCAACGGCAGTCGGGCGGCGCCGAAACCGTCGAGGGGCACCGACAGCGTGACGCTCGCGGTGGTGTTGGTGGGTGGGTTGAACTGCACCGTGAGATCGGTGAGTCCGGTTTCGGGCGAGAAGACGTCGATGCGCACCGCGTTCAGACCGACTTGCGCGGGAGTGACCTTCACCTGCACGTCGAAGGCTCCACCCGAGCGATCGCCGACGAAGGCGTACGCGGTGCGGTCGGTTCCGGGTGGATCGACCTTGTCGGGAAGGGTCGCGACGGCCCACGACGTGATGGCGAAGACGAACAGACCGAAGGCGAGTTCGGTGGTGACGGCCTTGCGCAGTGCGGCGGCCATCTTGTGCGGCAACTGCGTGGCGCGCTTCAGACGGGTGGCGACCACCTGACGCATCACCATGCCGAGGTACACCATCGCGGCCACCCCGACCGCTTTCAACACGATCAGTCGACCGTGTCGGCTGGACAGGATGGCTCCACCGTCGAGTTGGTAGAGATGCACGAGTCCCGACACGGCGGCGACCGTGATGAAGGCCGGTGCGAGTCGCGTGTAGCCGCGCACCGCGTGCACGAGATCCTCGTCGCCTCCGGTGATGAGGACGCTCTGGGCCATCAACAACAGCCCACCCAACCAGAGTGCCACGGAAACGTTGTGGAAGGCCCCGGCGACGGTGCCGATCAACGAGAAGCCGTCGCCGGCTCGCGTGAAGGCCAGCGTGATGACCGCCAGTCCGGGAACTCCGAGCGAGAAGAGTTGTTGTTGCGGATCGAGGAGACGATCCGGCCGCAGCGCCACCGCGGCCGAGGCCAGCACGAGCACGAGACGCGCCACCGCCGCGACTCCGCCGGCGTCGTCGAAGAGGTCGGTCCACGCCGTCGGACTGAGGGCGGCTCCCACGCTTCGTCCGGTGGTGAGCGACGTCTGGAGCACCACCACGAAGAAGGTGCTCACCGAAGCGAGGAGCCACGACAACCGGAGGAATCGAGCGGTGGAGTCGTACTCGGCACCCTCGGGCCAGGCCAGGACGATGAGCGCGGCCCCACCGAACAAGGCGGCGAGGAACACGTACGCGACGACGCGCGCCAGACCGAGCGGCCCACTCACCGGAGGCGGATCGCCGGCCAGATTGCCGCCGTCGGTGGGATCGACCTCGCTGATGTCGCCGGGATCGACCGTGGTCGGGTCGAGGATCTCGAACGAGAATCCGCCGGTCACCACTTTGCCGTCGGCCTGGGGCACCGAGTAGGTGACGTTGCAGGTACCGATCGGGAGGGCTCCGGTGACCGCGACGGTGAGCGAGATGCCGTCGGCACCCACCGTCACCGGACCGATGGGAGCCGGCTGTTCCTTGCAGACGGCCTGCACGACGGAGTTGGCCGGCACGGTTTCGTTGAAGACCACCGTGATGGCCGTCGGGGGAGTGAGCAACTCCTCGCCGTCGGCGGGTGACGACGACACCAGTTCGGTCTCGGCCGCCGCCGGCGATCCGGCGAAACCCCACGCCCCGAGCCCGGCCGCGACGAGGACGGCGGCGAGCAGGCGGAGGATGAGGCGGAGCGCGCGAAGGCGCGACGAAGTGCACATGACCGTCTCCACGGTAGCGACCCGCCCCCGATCACCGGGGGCACACCGGAACCGACTCGCGGGGCCATCGGTTCGTCCCCCATCAGTAGAGTCGGTTCATGGCCGACGACGTCGAGTATCAGGCGCTTTATCGGCGGTATCGACCCCGACGTTTCGACGAATTGCGCGGCCAGGATCACATCGCTCTCGCCCTCAAGAACGCGGTGCGCAACGACAAGGTCGGCCACGCCTATCTGTTCTCTGGTCCGCGCGGCACCGGCAAGACCACCACGGCGCGCATCCTGGCCAAGGCGCTCAACTGCGAATCGCCCGTCGACGGCGAACCGTGTTGTCAGTGCGCGTCGTGCGTCGCGGTGCAGGAGGGTTCGAGTTTCGACGTGCTCGAACTCGACTCGGCCACCAACAACGGTGTCGAGGCGATGCGCGATCTCACCCAACGTTTGGCGCTGACCACGCCCGGTCGCAACCGTGTGGTGATCCTCGACGAAGTGCACATGCTGTCGAAGCCCGCGCAGGCGGCGTTCCTGAAGACACTGGAAGAGCCGCCCGGCCATGTCGTCTTCATTCTCGCCACCACCGATCCCGAGAAGGTCGGCGAGACCATCCGCAGTCGCACGCAGCATCTGCAGTTCAATCTCATCGCCGCCGACGAACTGGCCCAACACGTTCGCTGGGTGGCCACCGACGCCGGCATCGACCTCGACGCCGAGGGGGTCGAGGCCGTCATCCGTCGGGGTGGTGGCTCCGCCCGCGACACCCTGAGTGCCCTCGAGTTGTTGGCGGCCACGGGTGGGCTCCTCGAGGATCCGTTGCCCATCGACGACTTCGTGGTCGGGCTGGCCACCAACGACCCCGGTCGACTGCTTTCCGCCGTCGCATCGTCGGTGGCCGCCGGGCGTGATCCGCGCAACATCACCGAAGAGCTCGTGCGTCACCTGCGCGACGCATTCCTGACGCAGATGGCGCCCGAGGTGTTGCAGATCCAGTCCGATCGCATCGCCTCCCTCTCGAGCCAGGCCGAGCAACTCGGACTCGCTCGTCTCGTGAAGGTGATCGAGGCTCTCGGTGCGGCGTCGCTCGACATGCGCAACGCTCCCGACCAACGCGTGGTGCTGGAGGTCGCGTTGCTGCGTCTCGCGCATCGCCCGCTCGACACCGGCGTCGAGGGCTTGTTGGCGCGCATCGAGCGACTCGAACGCGAGATGGCCGAACGTCCCGCGGTGGTGGAGGCGTCGGTGCCGGTCAATCCGTCCACCGGTCGAGCGGTTCTCGGAGGACGCGCGATGCGCGACGCGTCGGGTGGCGGCAGTCGCCCTTCTGCCGGCGCCACTCCGCCTTCGGTCGCCCCGTCGTCGACCCCTCGCTCCGACGGCGACTCCGCCGGCGCCACGATGCCACTCGACGATCTGGTGTCGCAGTGGGAGACCTTGGTCGTTCCGAAGGTCACCGGTTTGCGTCGCGCGGTGCTGCGCATGGCCAAACCCTCGGTTCGCGACGGCGCCCTGGTGCTGTCGGTGAAGAACTCGACCGAACGCGGCCGGGTGAACGAGTACCTCGACGAGTTCGTGGCCGTCGTTCATCGCGCGCTCGGCTCGTCCTGCGGGGTGTCGGTCGAGGCACCGGTCGACGCCACGCCGGTTGCGCCCACCCGTCCGTCGCCTCGACGCACCGCAGCCGAGCCCGAAGCCCGCGACGAGTCCCGCGCCACCGGTCGGAGTGGATCCGCGTCGTCGCCCTCCCGCGCCACCGACGACCCGGTCGACGAGGCACCCGAGGACGAACCGGTCGACATCGAGGAGATCCGCAACCTGCCCTCGGCCTCGAAGCGTTCGACCGAGGATGCCCTTCTCGACGCGTTCCCGGACGCGGTGTTCGTCGAAGGCGAGTGAGCGTGGCGTCCACTTTCACGGTTCCCGTTCAGACGTTGATCGACAACCTCGGACGACTACCCGGCATCGGTCCCCGGTCGGCGCAGCGTCTGGCGTTCCACCTGTTGAAATTGCCGGTCGAGGAAGTCGAGCGGCTGGCGGCGTCGATCACCGACGCCAAGACCCGGGTGCGTTTCTGCGATCGCTGTTTCAATTTCGCCGAGAACGACCTGTGTCCGATCTGCGCCGATCCTCGTCGCGACCGGAGTGTCATCTGCGTGGTGGAGGAGAGCAGCGACATCATCGCTCTCGAGCGAACCGGCGAGTATCGCGGCTTGTACCACGTGTTGCTGGGTGTGATGAATCCGATGGAAGGTGTCGGACCCGATCAGTTGAAGATTCGCGAGCTCGCTCAGCGACTGGTCGACGACACTGTGAAAGAAGTGATCATCTGCACCAACCCGAACACCGAGGGAACCGTCACCTCGATGTTCATCGCCCGCACGCTCAAACCCTTCCCGATCAAGGTCACGCGACCGGCATCGGGCCTTCCGGTGGGTAGCGATCTGGTCTACGCCGACCCCTTGACGCTGGGTCAGGCGCTCTCGGGACGCCGCGAGGTCGAGGACTGAGCGATCCGGGTCCGGACATGTCGCCGGGGTCCCGACCTCTGTGCTGGGAGCGGGCGGAAACCCAGCATCGAGTTCGGAACCCCGGAGATGACGAATATGTTACGAAAGTGACGGATCCGGGTCAACTACTGGCGCTGAGCAGGGATGATTCGCCCAGCAAAGCCCCGATTCGTCACAAAGGGATGTCGAGCGACCAGCCGACCAGCCGACCAGCCGGCGGCTCAGACGGGGGCTCAGACGGGGGCTCAGACGGTGCTGACGATGATCGCGTCGCCCTGACCGCCACCACCGCACAGGGCCGCCGCTCCGGTGCCGCCACCCCGACGGCGCAGTTCGTGCAACAAGGTGAGAGCCACCCGGTTTCCGCTCATACCGATCGGATGACCGAGGGCGATGGCACCGCCGTTCACGTTCACGACATCGTCGGAGATGCCGAGATCGCGCATCGATGCGATACCGACGGCGGCGAAGGCCTCGTTCAGTTCGAAGAGATCGAGATCCCCGATCTTCATTCCGGCCTTGTCGAGCGCGCGCAGGATCGCCCGGCTGGGTTGCGTGAGCAGCGAGGCACTGTCGGGTCCGGCCACCATTCCGTAGCCGAGCACCCTGCCGAGGGGCGAGACACCACGGGCCTTCACGGCGCGCTCCGACATCATCACCACCGCCGAGCCACCGTCGCTGATCTGCGAGGCGTTGGCCGCGGTGATGGTTCCTTCCTTGTCGAATGCCGGCTTCAAACCAGCGAGCGACTCCATGGTGGTGTCGGCTCGGACGCCTTCGTCATTGGACACCACCACCGGGTCCCCCTTGCGTTGGGGAATCGACACCGGCACGATCTCGTCGGCCAGGCGTCCGGCGGCGATGGCCGCGGCGGCGCGCTGGTTGCTCTTCATGGCGAGGTCGTCCTGTTCGGCGCGCGAGATGCCACCCGAGGTGTAGCGCTCGGTACCGAGACCCATCAGGCACGCATCGAACGCGCACCACAGTCCGTCGGCGATGATCGCATCCTTCAGTTCCACGTTGCCGTAGCGGAAGCCGCCACGCGCACCGGCCGCGATGTACGGCGCGTTGGTCATGCTCTCCATGCCACCGGCGATCACGATGTCGGCGTCACCGGCCTGGATCATCTGGTCGGCGAGATAGATGGTGTTGAGCCCCGACAGGCACACCTTGTTGATGTTGACCGCCGGGACGTTCATCGGGATCCCGGCCTTCACGGCCGCCTGTCGACTGGGTACCTGACCCTGGCCGGCCATCAGCACTTGTCCCATCAACACGTGCTCGACCTCGTCGGGTCGGACTCCGGCGCGCTCGAGGGCGGCCTCGATGGCGAAGCCACCGAGGTCGGCCGCGCTGAACGAGGCCAAGGCTCCACTCATCTTTCCGATGGGTGTGCGAGCTCCGGCGACGATGTAGGAACCGGACATGGTGGTCCTTTCTGTTCGAGTTGATCGAGGTTCACGACGAGACGACGGGGCGTCGACCGGCGGACGGCTTGAACCTACCGTCCGGTAACCGGAGCCCTAACATCGAGCGATGGACAAGATTCGTGACGCCATTCTCGCCGGCGCCTCCTCGGAGACCATCGCCGCCTTACCGATTCCCGATCACTATCGGGCGGCCCATGTGCTCGCAAGTGAGCAGACCATGTGGGAAGGGACCCCGTCGGCGCAGAAGGATCCGCGCAAGAGCATTCACGTGGGTGACGTGGCGACCCCCGAACTGGCGCCCGACGAGGTGTACGTCGCGGTCATGGCCAGCAGCATCAACTTCAACACTGTCTGGTCCAGCATCTTCGAGCCGGTCAGCACGTTCGGACCGATGAAGCGTCTGTCGCGTGAGAGCGAATGGGCCAAGCGTCACGACCAGCCGTATCAGGTGATCGGTAGCGACGCGTCCGGCGTGGTGTTGAAGGTGGGCACCGCCGTTCGTCAGTGGAAGCCTGGCGATCACGTGACGGTGCACTGCAACCACGTCGACGATCAGGACAACACCGCCCACAACGATTCGATGTTGGCCGCCAACCAGCGCATCTGGGGCTACGAGACCAACTTCGGAGGTCTCGCCGACTTGTCGGTGGTGAAGGCCAATCAGCTCATGCCCAAGCCCGCGCATCTCACCTGGGAGGAGGCGGCAGTCAACGCGTTGTGCAACAGCACCAGCTACCGCATGCTCGTGTCTCCCAATGGCGCGGCCATGAAGCAAGGCGACGTGGTGCTGATCTGGGGAGCCACCGGCGGCATCGGCGCCTACGCCACTCAGTACGTGTTGAACGGTGGAGGAATCCCGGTGTGCGTGGTGTCGAGCGACGACAAGGCGCAGATCCTGCGCGACATGGGCGTCGAGCACATCATCAATCGCAAGACCGCGAACTACAAGTTCTGGAAGGACGAGCACACGCACGACGAAAGCGAGTGGCGTCGCCTCGGCGGCGACATCCGTGATCTCACCGGCGAGGATCCCGACATCGTGTTCGAGCACCCGGGCCGTCAGACCTTCGCGGCCTCGGTGTACGTCACCAAGAAAGGTGGAACCGTGGTCACGTGCGCCGCCACCAGTGGCTTCATGATGGAATTCGACAACCGACACTTCTGGATGCGTCTCAAGAATCTGGTGGGTAGTCACTTCGCGAACTATCAAGAGGCGTGGCAGGCCAACCGACTCATCGCCAAGGGCATGATTCATCCGGTGTTGAGTCAGACGTTTGCTCTCACCGACGTGGGCGAGGCGGCGTACCAGGTTCACAACAACATGCACGAGGGCAAGTTGGCGGTGCTGTGCCTGGCGCCGAGCGAGGGATTGGGAATCACCGATCCCGAACTGCGCGCCAAGGTGGGTGAGGCCAACATCTCCCGGTTCCGTCGCGCGTGAATCGTCGTGGCAGGCTGACCCCATGATCCTCACCGAAATCGACCACGTCGCCATCGCCGTCAACGATCTCGAGGCGGCCATCGACTACTACCGACGAGCATTCGGTGCCGAGGTCGACCATCGCGAGATCGTCGAACGCGACGGAGTCGAGGAAGCCCTCCTGAAGGTGGCCGAGAGCTACGTGCAGCTGCTCACTCCCACTCGTCCGGACAGCCCCGTGGCCAAGGCCATCGAGAAGCGCGGCGAGGGACTGCATCACATCGGTTACCGCGTCGACGACTGCGCGGCGGCGTTGTCGGCCATGGTGGCCGCCGGCGCCACCCCGATCGACAAGGAGCCGCGTCCGGGCAGCCGGGGAACCACGGTGGCCTTCATCCATCCGAAGGGTTCGTTCGGAACCCTCATCGAACTCGTGCAGGAGTAGTTCGCCCGACGCGTCGGCTAGTCGGCGCGCAGAACCAGCCCCTTCAGGTACTCGGCCTCCGGGAACGACAGCGGCACCGGATGATCGGCCGGCTGACCCAAGCGCTCGACGATCCGCAACGCGCGTCCGGCGTCGAGGGCCGCGCCGGCGACGATCTTCTGGAAGAGATCCGCGGTCACCGCTCCGGAGCACGACCACGTGAAGAGGAGTCCCTCGGGTGCCAGCAGTTTGGCGGCCAGGAGGTTGAGGTCCTTGTAGGCGCGCGAGGCTTTCTCGACGTGTCCGGTGCCGCTCGCGAGTTTCGGCGGGTCGAGCAGGATCACGTCGAACCGTTCGCGACGATCACGAAGTCGGCGCAACTCGACGAAGGCGTCGGCCTCCACCAGTTCCCCGACGTCGACCGCGTTGGTCTCGGCGTTGCGACGGGCGATCTCGAGTGCCGGTCCCGACGAGTCGATGGTCGTCACCGACGAGGCACCGTTCCTCGCCGCGACGACGGAGAAGGATCCCGTGTAGCCGAAGACGTTGAGTACCCGTCGCCCCCGGCAATGCGAAGCGAGCAACGCGCGGCTGTCGCGCTGGTCGACGTAGAACCCGGTCTTGTGCCCCTGTTCGACGTCGACGAGGTATCGAAGGTCGCCTTCGATCGCCCACACCCGTTCCGGGAGCGACCCGAACACGATGCCCGATCGTGGCTCGAGGCCCTCACGCACCCGACCGTCGGAGTCGCTGCGATCCACGATGCAGGTGACGCCCGGCAGATCCGCGAGACTCGCCACCAACGCGTCCCGCCAGCGTTCGGCCCCCACGGTGTTGCACTGCACGACCACCGTGTCTCCGTAGCGATCGACCACCAGACCCGGAAGATCATCGGCTTCGGCGAACACCAACCGAACCGCATCACCCTCGGGAACGAGGCCCCGACGCCGTCGCACCGCTGCGTCGATTCGTTCGACCATGGTCGACTCGTCGATCGTGGTCTCCGGATCGAACGACCACATTCGCGCCCGGATCGAGGAGTGGGGACTGAAAGCCGCCCGTCCCACGACCTCGCCCTCGGCGGTCTCGACCCTGACGGTGTCGCCGGGTCCGGGGTTGCCGACGACTCGCCCCACCGAGCCACTCATGATCCACGGGTGTCGGCGACGAAGACTGCGGTCGCGTCCCGCGCGAAGTTCGATCCGGGCCTCCTCGGTCACGCCGTCACCGTACGTGCCCCGACGTCTCTTGACGCGTTCTTGACATCCGCCGGATTCAGTGCGGCGTCTCTTGGCCGATCACTCCCGTTGTTGGAACCGAACCATTCGGACACGGCTCCATCGGCAAACAAGTGAGCACGATTCGCCGGGCCGGGCCCGACGACCAGAAGGGACAACCATCATGAACACCCAACACGACACGCACGGCACGAACGATGCGAGGGACACGAAGAACGCCGCTCGCGGGGATCGCGGGTTCACCCTCGTCGAACTCCTGATCGTCGTGGTGATCCTCGGCATTCTCGCCACGGTCACCGTCTTCGCGGTGCGAGGAATCACCGACAAGGGTCAGGAGAGCGCCTGCGACACCGATCGTCGCATTCTCGAGGTGGCCGTCGAGACCTGGTACGCCGACGAGTCCGCCGCCACCGTCGGAGACCCCAACGAGGCCGGAATGGTGACCGCCGGATTCCTTCGCGACGAGTCGTCGCTGTTCGACATCGGAACCGCCGGCGCAGTGACCGCCCAGGCCGGAGGCGCCTGCGTCTGACGCGGGTCCCACAGTCGAGTCGCCCGCATCGGGGCCGGACCGCGAGGTCCGGCCCCGATCTCGTCGTCCGGACGTGTGCCCCGGAATCGGGCCCGGATCGTTCGAGACCGGCCGGTACGAGGCGCGTCAGTTCGAGGTCGCGGCTCGGGCTCGTCGGGTGGCGATCTGGGCGACCACTTCCTTGGGATACGCACTCAGCGCCGACGCTTCCTCCAGCCCGAGGTGGCCGTCGACCACCAGTCGCGCCAGATCCATCTCAAGGGTCTGCATGCCGTCGTTCTGGCCCGTGCTGATGACGTTGCGCATCTGTCGGGTCTTGCCCTCGCGAACCAGGTTTCGCACCGCATCGGTGGCGGTCAGCACCTCGTAGGCCGCGACCCGCCCACCGAGACGGGAAGGCAGCAGACGTTGACTCACCACGCCCTGCAACGAGCCCGCCAATTGGATCTGGATCTGGTCGCGACGCTCGGCGGGAAACGCGTCGACGATGCGGTCGAGGGCCTGAGAGGCGTCGTTGGTGTGCAGGGTGGCGAAGACGAGGTGTCCGGTTTCGGCCAGCGTGAGGGTGATCGAGATGGACTCGGTGTCGCGCATCTCGCCGAGCAGGATGACGTCGGGGTCCTCGCGGAGGGCCGACCGCAGACCTTCCTCGAAATCGACGACGTCGGTGCCGACCTCGCGCTGGTTCACGAGGGCGGTCTTGTGCCCGTGCACGAACTCGACCGGATCCTCGATGGTGAGGATGTGACAGGGGCGTTCGGTGTTGATGCGGTCGATCATCGCGGCGAGCGTCGTGCTCTTGCCGGAGCCGGTGGGACCGACCACCAACACCAGGCCGTACGGTGCGTTCAGTAGAGAGGTGCACGCGGCCGGGGCACCGAGTTCCTCGAGAGACGGGATGCGACCCGGAACGACCCGCAGAGCCATCGCGACGTGACCGCACTGACGGAACGCGTTCACCCGGAACCGCCCGATGCCGTCGATGCCGAACGAGAGATCGACCTGTCGCCGAGCGAGGAACTCGGCTTCCTTGGCCGGGTCGAGAAGCGACGAGAGCATGCGCTCGGTGTCGGCTGGAGCCAGATCGTCGTGTCCATCGACCGGCTGCAGGCGTCCGTCGAGTCGGATCATCGGGGGTCGACCGACCGTGAGGTGCAGATCGCTCGCTCCACGGTTCACCGTGGAACGCAAGAAATCCTCCAGATCGCGGTCGACCGCGGAGAGCGTCGTGATGGTCATCGGTATCGTCCCTTTCCGATGTCTGCGAGGGGAAGTTCGGCGAGGTCGTCGCGTCGATGAACGTCGTCGTGATCGCGGTGACCGGAGTTGTGGGCCTGTTGATCGGCTCGTTCCTCACGGTGGTGACCGATCGGGTTCCCGACGGTCGTTCGGTGGTGGCACCGGGATCGGCCTGTTCGGCGTGCGGTCACCGACTCGGACCCGGCGATCTCGTTCCGGTCGTATCGTGGCTGGTTCGTCGCGGACGGTGCGGACATTGTGGTGCCGACATCGGCATCGAGCCGCTCGTGGTCGAGCTGGCGACCGCGGGTGCTTTCGCGACGATGGCGGTTCGCTTCGAGGCTCTCTGGTTGCTGGCCGCGCACTGCACCTTGGTCGCGGCGCTGATCGCCTTGACCGTCGTCGACCTGCGCACGCGACGCCTGCCGCGCGAGATCAGCTACGTCGCGCTGTTCGTGAGCGCTCCGCTTCTCGCCATCGCCGCGTTGACCGCCGACGAACCCCGACGAATCTGGACAGCACTCTTCGGTGCCGTGATCGCCGCGTCGCTGATGCTGGTCCTGCACCTGGCGAGTCGGGATTCGCTGGGAGACGGAGACGTGCGCCTCAGCCCGTTGCTGGGGTTGCATCTCGGTTGGTGGAATCCGGGTCTGGCACCGGTCGGCCTCTTCTTCGGGTTCGCTCTCGGTGCCGTGGTCGGTGTGGTGATGATGGTGATCGGCCGCGCCGGACGCCGCACGGCGATTCCATTCGGGCCGTTCCTCGCGACCGGTGCGCTGGTGGCACTCTTCGTCGGTCAGGACTTCGTCGACCTCGTGTTGGGAGCCTGACGGATTTCCGTCGACACGGGGAGCCATCAGACACCGTCCTTGACGCCGCCCAGCACCCCGTACATCGCCGACACCAGCGCCACCGCGACGAATCCGACCATCAATCCGACGCCGATGATCATGATCGGCTCGAACATGGTGGTGAAGCGCTTGATGCGCACCTCGAGTTCGGTGTCGAAGTACTCCGATGCGGCCTCGAGTTGTTCGTCGAGGGTTCCGGTTTCCTCACCCACCTTGAACATCTGGCGCGCCGCTCCGGGGAAGAGCTCGGTGGCGGCCAAGGGTGCCGCGAAGCCGGATCCCTCGAGCATCTCGTTCCGCGCCGCGGCGAGGCGGTCCCGGTACACGGTGTTGGTGGTGGCGTCGGTGGTGGTCTTCATGCCGTCGGGCAAGGGCACGCCGGCACGAACCATGGCGCCGAGAATCCTGCAGAAACGTTCGAGGATCGCGTACTCGACGATCCCCTTCACCACGGGAATCCGCAGGACGAGACGATCCTTGGTGCGTCGTCCCCTCTCGCTCCTCGTCAGCCAGATCACGAAGATCGTCGCGCAGAGAACGGCACCGAGCGGAACGAACACCAGATCGGTGAACAGCGACGCCATCGCCAGCAGCATTCGGGTGGGGAGGGGGAGGTCGGCGTTCAGTTCCTCGAAGAGTGGCTCGAACTTGGGGAGGACGTACCCGGCGAGGATCGCGACCGTCATGATGGCCAGCACCATCACGACACCCGGATACGAGAGCGCGTTCACGACCTTGGCGCGCGTTTCGATCTCGCGGTTCAGGTAACCGGCCAGATCGTCGAGCGTGCGATCGAGTCGACCGGTGAGTTCCGCCGATCGGAGAATGCCCACGTAGTAGGCGGGGAAGACGTTGGGATGCTCGGCGGCCGCGTCCGACAGGGTGCCGCCGTTGCGCAGACGGTGGACCATTCTCACGATCGCCCGACGCAGGGCGACGTCCTGGGTCTCGTCACCGATGGTCTCGAGGGCCGAAGTGATCGGAATCCCGGCCCGCACGAACACGCCCAACTGCCGCGTGAAGTGCCTCAACTCCTTCTTCTTCACCTTCTCCTTGGTGATTTCGAACTGGAGCAGACCCCTCCTCTCGGCCAGTTCCACCGGATGCAGGTGGCGGTCGACCAAGAACGAACGAGCCGCGCCGAGACTCTCGGCCTTGGTGACGCCCTCGACGGTCGCGCCCGTGGTGTCGATGGCCGAATAGGCGAATCGCGGCACGTCGATCAGCCCGCGTACAACGTTCTGACCACCTCGGCGACGGTGGTGGTGTCGTTCTCGACCAGCCGCATCGCCTCGTCGATCATGGGTGACATTCCCTGGGCGACCGCGATGGACCGCACTTCCTCGGTGGTCGCGTGGGCCACGAGTGCCGAGCGCAATTCGGGAGTGATCCGCAGCAACTCGTAGACGCCGATGCGATCGCGGTACCCGGTGCCGCTGCAGTCGGGGCAACCCGCGCCGTGGAAGAAGAGAGATTTGTCGGAGTCCGGTCGAAAACGCTCCCAGACGGCCAGATCGTCGTCGGACGGCGAGTACGGCTCCTTGCAACTGTCGCAGATGCGACGCAGGAGTCTTTGGCCGACCACGCCGACCACCGACGAGGCGATGAGAAACGCCTCGATACCCATGTCGAGGAGACGATGCAGAGCCGCCGCGGCGTCGGTGCCGTGGAGCGACGAGAGGACGAAGTGACCGGTGAGCGCCGATTGCACCGCGATGCGCGCGGTGTCGGGATCACGAATCTCCCCGACGAGGATGACGTCGGGATCCTGTCGGAGCAGGGCCCGCAGGCCCGTCGCGAAGGTGAGCCCGGCCTGCTCGTTGGTCTGCACCTGGTTGATGCCGGGGAACACGTACTCCACCGGATCCTCGATGGTCGTCACGTTCTTGCCCATCGAGTTGATCTCGAGCAGCGACGCGTACAACGTGGTGGTCTTGCCGGCGCCGGTCGGACCGGCGCAGATCACCATTCCGAACGGCGATCGGATGAGACTCGAGTAGTCGCGATGCGTGTCGCGAGGCATCCCGAGTTCGGCTAGGCCGATCATCGAACGACGCTTGTCGAGCAGACGCATCACAACCTTCTCGCCGAAGACCGTGGACACGGTGGCGACACGGACGTCGACCTCGCGTCCGTCGACGACGGTCGAGAACTGGCCGTCCTGCGGGCGACGTCGCTCGACGATGTTCATGCCCGCCATGATCTTCAGGCGGCTGACCACCGATGCGTGAACGGCCAACGGCAGTCGTTGGGCCTCGATCAGGGTGCCGTCGACCCGGAAGCGAATCCGCAGCGCATCGTTCTGGGGCTCGATGTGGACGTCGCTGGAACGCTCGCGCAACGCCCGACCGACGATGGTGGTGACCAGTTGCACCACCGAGGCGTCGTCGTCACCGACGGGTGCGACATCGAACCCGACCGATCCGCCGGTGGACGATTCGTCGACGGATTCTTCGTTGGTCCGCGGACGGCCTCGAGTGAACACGTCGCGTTATCGGACGAATCGAGGCGGCGGTGAAGACACCGCGGGCGTTCTTGACGGTGCCTTGAGGATTCGGTTCAGCCGGCCAGTCGGGGTGCGACGACCCCGGCGATGGCGACGTACTGAAGTCCGGCGGCCACGACCGTGAAGGCGTGGAAGACCTCGTGGAAACCGAACACCCTGGGCCATGGGTCGGGCCATCGGGCGGCCAGGGTGATCGCGCCGAGGGTGTAGCAGATGCCGCCGGCGAGGATCAGCGAGAACCCGAGCCCGCCGAGACCCTCCCACAGGGCGGGCAGGGCGAACACCGCCGTCCACGGAACCACGATGTAGGCACTGGCTCGCCAACCACGGGGCACGCTCGGAATCCAGTGCAGGATCATCCCGACCACCGACCCCACCCACACGCCGATCACCACCACCCATTGCCGCCAGCCGTCGAGACACAGGACGGCAACCGGCGTGTAGCCACCGGCGATGGCGAGGAAGATCGCCGAACGATCGAAACGTTGCATGAGCGAACGTGCCGTCGGCGTCCAGCGTCCGCGGTGGTACAGCGCCGAGACTCCGAACATGATGGCGGTGCCCGCGACGTAGATCGCCACCGGCACGAACGACTCGAACGGCAGGTTGGCGACCACGAGCAGGCCACCACCGAACACCAGCATGAGCGGGAACGACACGAGGTGCGCCCAGCCGCGCAGCAGAGGCTTCACCACCGGATCGTCGTGCACCGGACGAATTCTGTCACGGCCGCCGGTTGGCTCGACACCGGGTCGGACCGCCGCCCGACCACGGGGCTCCGACGAGCACCCGACGAGACGATCTCGTCAGCTGGTGAGCGACTTGGCCAGACGGATCGATGCCGTCGACTCCGGATTCGTGAGGGCCCGCAGGGCGATCTCGTAATCGGGGAGGGCGAACACCGAACCCTCGTCGGTGATCATGACGAACCGGTCGAGCGTGGACAGAAACGTGCGATCGTGGCTCACCGCGATCACGGTGCCTTCGAAACCATCGAGTGCCTCCTCGAGTGCCTCCGAGGACTCGATGTCGAGGTTGTCGGTGGGTTCGTCGAGGAGCAGGAGGTTGTGGCCGTCCAACTCGAGACACAGGATCTCGAGCCGGGCCTTCTGGCCTCCCGAGAGCGTCGGAAAGTTCTGACGGGCATTGCCCTGCAGTCCGTAGCGGGCCAACGAGCGCATGCACTTCTCGTCCTCGACCAGACGATCGCGCACGATGTCGAGCGCGGTGCGATCCGCGAACTCCGGTCGGTTGTTGACCTGGGTGAACATGCCCACCGAGGTGCGCGGACCGAACGAGATTCGACCCGAGTCTGGAGTGTTCTTGCCCGCCAGCAGATCGAGGAGGTGGGTCTTGCCCGTTCCGTTCGGACCGATCAGGCCGACCCGCTCGCCGTGGTGGAAGTCCTCCGAGAACGGCAGGAAGAGTCCGTCGAGACCGACGTCCTCCAGTCGAGCGACGCGTCTCGACGCGTCGGCTCCCCGCAATCGAACGTGGATCTTCTGATCGGGGACGGGTGGAGGGGGAGGACCGGCGGCGACGAACTTCTCCCAGCGGGTCTCGGCGGCGTTGGCCTTGGTGGCGTTCTTGAAGTTCTGCGCGGCTCGCTGCTTCATGATCTTCATGTGGTGGAAGAGGCGACGCTCCTCGTCGTTCCACCGCTTCAGTTCGTCGCCGAGTTGCTCCTGCCGTTTGGCTCGCGCCTCGGGGAACGTCCGGTACGAGCCTCCGTGCACCCACGCTCCCGAGCCCTCGATGACGACGATCTTGGTGGCGACCCTCTCGAGCAACGTGCGATCGTGGCTCACCATCAGCACGGTGCTGCGCGTCTCGAGCAGTTTCTCCTCCAGCCAGCCGCGAGTGGGAATGTCGAGGTAGTTGTCGGGTTCGTCGAGGAGAAGAACGTTGGCACCGGACGACAGCAGGAGGTCGAGCACCAATCGCTTGCGCTCGCCCCCGGAGAGTTCGGACACCAAACGACGCGAGAAATCGTCGACTCTGGTCTTCACGCTGCGCTCGGCGGCGGCGAACCATTGCGTCTCGAGTTCGTATCCGCCGAGATCGCCCCAGTCGGCGAGGGCCTGGGCGTACTCCATTCCGTCGTCGGAACCGAGATTCCGCTCGGCGCGCGCCAGCCGTCGACCGGCCTCGCGCAGAGGGAGTGGGGCGACTTCGATGAGCATGTCGCGAAGCGAGTCCTCGGGACGCGACATACCAACGTCCTGCGTCATCGACAGCATCGTTCCGAGAATGTTGTGCTCGCCCTCGTCGGCCTCGATCACTCCACTGAGGATCCGCAGGATCGTGCTCTTGCCCACTCCGTTGGCACCCACCAGAGCCGCGCGGTCACCCGGAGCCACACCGAACGAGACGTCGAAGAACAGTTGGTCGCCACCCGGCGGTGCGTAGGCGAGTTCGGAGACGCTGATGCTCACTCGGGCAGTCTCGCGTCGAGCGGACCGAATCGGTCGTTCGACGGCGACGGTGAGCCGGATGGATTTCGTTCACTAGCGTTCGGGACCGATGAAGGTTCACCTGATCGACGGCACCTACGAGTTGTACCGCCAGCACTACGGCCAGGCGGTTCGTTCGTCCACGCCGTCTCCCAATGCGGCCACGATTGGTGTCCTCAACTCCACGTATCAGGTGCTGAAGGACGGAGCCACCCATCTCGGTGTCGCCACCGATCACGTGATCGAGAGTTTCCGCAACGATCTGTGGGACGGCTACAAGACGTCGGAGGGCATGGAAGAGGAGATTCTCGTCCAGATTCCGATCGTCGAGGAGGCGTTGCGTTCCATGGGTGTCGTGGTGTGGCCGATGATCGAGTACGAGGCCGACGACGCCCTGGCCTCGGCGGCTCGCGTGGCCGCCGCCGATCGGCGCGTCGAACAGGTGCAGATACTCAGTCCCGACAAGGATCTCGGTCAGTGTGTCTCCGGTCGTCGCGTGGTGCAGATCGATCGTCGCCGGATGGCCAAGGACGGTTCGGGTCTGGTCGATGAGGACGCGGTGCGCGAGAAGTTCGGCGTGCCGCCGTCGTCGATCGCCGATTGGCTCGCCCTCGTCGGCGACACCGCCGACGGTTTTCCCGGCCTGTCGGGGTGGGGAGCCAAGTCGGCGGCCGCGGTGCTGGCCCGCTACGGACGACTCGAGGACATCCCGGATTCGGTCGACGAGTGGGACGTCCCGGGCCTGCGGGGCGCGGCCCGACTGGCCGATTCACTCGCCGGTCAGCGTGAATTGGCTCTGTTGTTCCGGCGGGTGTCGACGGTGGTGGAGACCGTCGATGTGGGTCGGGTCGACGACTGGGAGTGGTGGGGTCCGACCGCCGATTTCGCGGAGTTCTGTACCGATCTCGGTGTCGCACGACTGGCCGAGCGCGTGGCCGCGCTGGCCGCGAGCCGCCCGCGCTAGTGCCCCGCTAGCCTCGGCGGAGCGTCGTCCGACCTGTCGGACGAGGTGACGGTCGGGTCCTGTGCAACGGGTTCCCGTGAATCAGGTCAGGACCGGGAGGTAGCAGCCTTCAGCGGATCCGCTCGTGTGCCGCAGATCGCCTGGCCGTCACCTCGACCGACAGGGCGCGTCGGCCTGGAAGGGTGCGAGAGCGGCCGAATCGGCACGCTTGGAAAGCGTGTGAAGTGAAAGCTTCCGTGGGTTCGAATCCCACCCCTTCCGCCATGGGTTCGGATGCAACGGGTCCCTCGTCGGCCACCGACGAGATCGTGTCGGCCATGCGAGCAGCGCTCGATCAGGCGCGTGACGCGCTGAATCACGACGACGTCCCCGTGGGGGCGGTCGTCCTGCACGACGGTCGGATCATCGCGGCGCGACACAACGAACGCGAGAATCATCGCGATCCCACCGCCCACGCGGAGGTGTTGGCCCTGCGCGACGCGGCCGCGCATCTCGGTCGGTGGCGACTCGACGACTGCACGTTGGTGGTCACCCTGGAGCCGTGCGTGATGTGCGCCGGGGCCCTGCTGAACGCCCGCATCGGCCGGCTGGTGTACGGGGCCGCCGACCTGAAGGCCGGGGCCACGGCGAGTTTGTACAACGTCTGCGCCGACCCGCGACTGAACCACAACCCGCCGGTCACCCACGGTGTGCTGGCGGCCGAGTCGGCCACCTTGCTCGAGCAGTTCTTCGCCGCCCGCCGATAGCGTCGTCGGACGGAAGGGTGCCCGAGCGGCCGAAGGGACACGCCTCGAAAGCGTGCGACGTGCAAGCGTCCGTGGGTTCAAATCCCACCCCTTCCGCCATTGATTCGAATGTTGGCGACGTCGGCGCGGCTCAGCAGTCGAGCTGATCGTCCGGTGCCTCGAGATCGACGAGATAGCGGTCGACCGCGTCGTTGACGCACAGACTGGTGTTGTAACCGGTGTGCTGCTTGGCGTCGGCGACGATGAGCCGGCCGTCCTCGAGCGCCTTCACCATGTTGCGGGTGCTGTCGAGCGGCGTGGCCGAATCGCCGGTGGTTCCGATCACCAGGATGGGACCGGCACCCTTGCCGGTGACGACCACGCGCGGATCGAGTGCGGCCGGCCAGAACACGCAGCCGTAGTTGCCGGTGGAGCCGGGTGCGAATCGCGGACCGGCCTCGCGGAACCGGTCGGTCACGGCGTCGGCTTCCTCGATCGTCGTGCGCTCGGGCTCGTCGGCGCACAGGATGTTGGTGAAAGCCTCGAGTTCGTTGCCGTACGAACCATCGGGCAGACGCTGGTAGTAGGTGTCCCAGAGCTCCAGCAGGCCACTTCCGTCGCCGTCGATCGCGTCGGCGAGGGCCTGCTCGAGGGTTGGCCAGTAGGCGTCGCTGTACATCGCCTGGGCCACCGCGGTGAGAGCCATTCCGCGGGTCAGATCGGGTCGACCGGTCTCGGTCGGGATGGGGTTCTCGTCGAGCGTCTCCATGAATTCGTCGAAGGCGCCTTCGGCGTCTCCTCCGTTGTGGATCGCGCACGTGGAGTCCTCGGAGCATTCGGCGAGGAACGTGGCGATCGCTTCCTCGAAACCGATGATCTGCTGCAGCGACGACTCGTCGCTGTCGGCTTCCGGATCGGCGGCCCCGTCGAGCACGGCTGCTCGCACCGTGCCGGGGAAGAGGGTCGCCCAGACGGCACCCAATTCGCTCCCGTACGAGAAGCCGAAGTACGAGATCTTCTCCTCACCGATCGCCCGTCGGATCATGTCCATGTCGCGGGCGACGTTGTTGGTTCCGACGTGGGGGAGGATCTCACCGTTCTTCTCGAAGCACCGCTCGGTGAAGCGCTCCTGGAGATCGACGAGTTCCTGGCGCTCCTCGTCGGAGTCGGGGGTCACGTCACCGATCGCGAACCAATCGTCGTAGTCGTCGATGCAATCGATGGCCGGCACTGACGTACCCGTTCCGCGCGGATCGAAGCCCACGACGTCGAAGCGGTCGAGGATCTCCTGCGAGTAGATCTGCGACGCACTGAGGGCGAGGTAGGTTCCGCCGAATCCGGGACCACCCGGATTGACGAGGAGCGAGCCGATCCGATTGTCGGGGTCGAGAGCGAGATGGCGCACCAAGGCCAACGAGGTGCTCGCGGAGTCGGCATCGGAGTAATCGATCGGAACGTCGATGGTTCCGCACTCGAGGTTGTCGCCGCATTCGGACCAGTCGATCGTGGGAGTCGGCCACTGCTCGGTGGTCGACGCCGTCGAACCGTTGTCGACGTCGGCATCGTCGGCGGTGTCCGTTCCGGTCGAGTCATCGGGAGCATCGGACGTGGCGGGGGCCTCGGTCGCGTCGGCCGAACCCGAGGATTCGACACCGGGGTCGTCGGAGCCACACGCCACGACGAGCAGCGAGAGGGAAAGGATGGACAGGGTGAATCTGCGAGCCGCCATGTGGCGAGGCTAACGCCGCGGTTGCCGCGCGTTCCGGAAGCTTGGTGTCAGCAGGTTTCGCCGACCGGAATCTCCCGTAGATCGATCAGGTAGTCGTCGATGATCCTCGTCGCGCACGAGTTGTATCCGTAGCTGGTGTGATCGTCCGACTCGACCTCGAGGAGCATCGATCGACCGAGTACCCGCGCCATGTTGCGCGTGCCCTCGATGGGGGTGGCCGCGTCCCCGGTGCTTCCGACCACGAGGATCGGAACATCGGAGGTGGCCACCACCGCGGGAAGCGGACGGGCCGCGACGAGCCAGCTCGCGCACACCAGCATCTCGGTGATCCAACCCTGTCCGATCAGTGGTGCGGACTCCTCGAGACGGGAGCGCGCCCCGAGCACCTCTTCCACCGTGACCGATCGATCGCGATCCAGGCAGGCGATGCCGAAGTAGGCGTCGATCGAATCGTCCGGGTGGCCGTCGTCCCAGCCGCCGAAGTACGTGTCGTATTCGGCCAACAGGGCGCCACCGTCGCCGGATCGGATCGCTTCCAACGCGTCGGAGAGATACGACCATGAGTACGAGGAATAGAGGGCGTTCGGAACGCCGATCGCCGCGACTCCCGGTCCGGTGTCGGGGCGACCGTCGCCGTTGGGGATCGGGTCGGTCTCGAGGGAGTCGAGGATGGCTTCCATGGCCTCCCGGGCACTTTCGCCGTCCCGCACGAATCCGCACCCCTTGGTGTCGCAATCGTCGAGAAACGCGTACAGCGCCTCCTCGAATCCGCGGGCTTGATCGATCAGCCCGTCGATGTAGCCGAGTTCCGGATCGACGGCGGCATCGAGCACGGCCGCCCGCACGGTTTCGGGGAAGAGCGTCACCCACACCGAACCGAGTGCCGTGCCGTACGAGAAGCCGATGTACGAGATCATCTCTTCTCCGAGCCCGCGCCGAATCGAGTCGATGTCGCGCGCCGAGGCCTCGGTGCCGACGTATTCGAGGAATCCGGGGCTGTTGATCGCGCATTGGAACGCGTACTCGTCGGCCGCCGCGACCAGCGCGTCGCTCTCCGGCACGTCGTCGGGCGAGGGATCGAGTCCGAACAGCGAATCCATCGATTCGGTGCAGTCGATGGCGGGAATCGAACCCCCGGTCCCCCGCGGATCCCACGCCACGATGTCGAAGCGGTCGAGCACTTCGTCGCTGAACCAGTCGGACGCGCCGTAGGCGATGTCGACACCACCCGAACCGGGTCCTCCCGGATTCACGAGCAGTGAACCGATTCGACGGTCGGCGTCGCGGGCGAGATGGCGAACCACGGGAAGTCGGAACTCCCCGAGCGACGGATCCGAGTAGTCGAAGGGAACCTCGATCGTCGCGCATTCCACGTTGGTGTCGCATTTGTTCCACTCGAGAAGAACGAGTGGTTCGTACTCCGTGGATTCCGTCGGTGACGTTTCGTTGGTCGTCGGGTCGGTGCCGGAACTCGCTGGGCCGGCGTCCTCCTGGCTGGCATCCTCCGGGTCGGTATTCGTGCCCGTCGTCGGGTCTCCGGCGCAACCGATGCCGGTCGCGAGGATCAACGACGCGAGAGCGAAGCGACGACGAGTCGTCGACTGCACGAAACGAAATCTCAAGTGTCCCCTCGATTCGAACGTCGGTCGGCCGAGATTACCTCTCGCTAGCCTGCCGTCATGCGCATGGGCCCGCACATGATGATGCCGGGCGATGCCGAAGCGGTGAAGGGACGACGTCTGCAGTCGGCGTCGATGCGTCGGGTCTGGCGTTTCGCCCAGCCCTATCGGTGGAGCATCGTCGCCTTCCTGTTCTCGATCCTGCTGGCCGCACTCATCGCTCTCGTGCCACCCTTCGTTTTCCGGGCGATCATCGACCAGGCGATACCCGATTCCGATCGCTCGCAGATCTGGCGACTCGCCGCGATCGCGGTCGCGGCCGCGGTGGCCGACGCGGTGTTGGCGATCGTGCAACGTTGGTATTCGGCGCGAATCGGCGAAGGTCTCATCTACGACCTACGGGTCGCCTTGTTCGACAAGGTTCAACGGATGCCGGTGGCGTTCTTCACCCGGACCCAGACCGGCGCTCTCACGAGCCGACTCAACAACGACGTCATCGGTGCCCAGACCGCCGTCACGTCGACCCTGGGGTCGGTGGTGTCCAACGTTCTCGTTCTCGTGACCACGCTGGCCGCCATGTTCGCTCTCGAATGGCGTCTCACGCTTCTCTCGTTGGTCGTGCTTCCGGTGTTCGTGATTCCGGCCCGGCGGGTGGGCACCCGCCTGCAGGCCATCGCGCGGGAGCAAATGGGATTGAACGCCCAAATGAACACCCAGATGGCCGAGCGACTCAACGTCGCCGGTGCACTGCTCGTGAAGTTGTTCGGTCGGCGCGGCGCCGAGGTCGATCGCTTCGCCGAGAGCGCGGCCGGCGTCCGTGACACCGGTGTGCGTTCGGCGATGT
>Ga0172376_10000230_pt1 | contig 71892 bp, 54 predicted proteins | sample Lak35m_FD_121114 | JGI IMG/M metagenome (GOLD analysis project Ga0172376, IMG submission 121114) | Freshwater microbial communities from Kabuno Bay, South-Kivu, Congo - kab_092012_35m | ecosystem: Environmental > Aquatic > Freshwater > Lake | place: Democratic Republic of the Congo: South-Kivu... | reverse complement strand
GGTCAGCAGCGGGCGATTGAAAGTCGCCGGGCACTGGCGGCTTACAACTTTTTTGTTTGGCCTGTGTTATCCAACGCTGCACCTCAAGTGAGTGTGCTCATCGTTTTCTGAATCCCACGTCCTCTAGCGAGACTCAATATGCCGCGCATCGCTCCGCTTCTTGAAGCCGAGGCTCAAGACAAAGTGGCGACCACCTATGGCCGCATCAAAGAGATGTTGGGAGGCACCCCAATCCCCGAGCCTTTTTTGTACTACGGACGAGTCGAGTCATTCGTTCAAGACTTCTACATGAACTTCAAGAAGTTTGTGTTCGCCGAGAATGGCAAGCTCGATGTCAAGCTCCGCACGGTTATCGCGTTGGCGGTCTCGGGCCACTACGGCTGCGAGTTGTGGATCGACTACTTCGCCGAACGCTTCAAGGCTCAGGGCGGCAGTGATGCGCATGTGGTCGAGGTGCTCGCGATTGCGTCGACGAACGCTATGTACAATTCGTTTTTCAAGTTTCGCGACCTCAGTGGTTCCGACGTCTTCAGCGGTATGCCAGTTGGCTTGCGGGCTCATACGTTTATGGGCACGAGCTTCGACGAGAAGACGGTCGAACTCATTAACATCGCCATCAGCAACCTCAATGCGTGTAAGCCATGCACGTCGGGGCATGTTTCGAAGGCCCGCGATCTTGGCGCGAGTGATGAAGAATTGCTGGAGGCAGTCCAGTGTGCTTCGACGATGGCATCGGGCTGTGCGTTCTTAAAAGCCATCGGGGCGGCTTAGGTTCGAGACGGCGTCGAGTGAGTTATGGGCTGCGCCTCCAACAAAAAGGGGCACTCGGTTTCCGAGTGCCCCGTCTTGTCGTGTGCTCAGAGGTCCGGCTAATACCGGAAGCTCGTTTGAATATAGAACTGCTGCGCATCACCGCGTGGAGTCGTACGGTCAATAAATTCGCCGTAGAAGAACTTCGAATAGCCTAACTGCACGTCGAAGTTCGCATTGACCGCGTAATAGCCATAGATATCCCACGCATTGCCGACATCAATGCCATTCCCCGGAGTTCCCACTGGGACGCCCGCGACGTTGTAGAGTTTGTCTCCTGACGAGGCTAAGTCGAACCGATGCCATGCGGTGACCAACGCGGTTTCTTTGGTCGGCTTCACGTCCAACTGAAGCGAGTAGTCATACAGGTTCTGGCCGGAGAGGTTGTCGCTGAGGGCCCAGTACGCATGGCCCAGAGGGAACGGTGTCTGGAACGTATTGTTCTTGCCATCAGCCGGGCTGCTGTCGCCCGAGCCAAAGTAGAACAGTCCTGAGATTCGCGGTGTCCAGGTGACCTGCTTCCAGGTGTGCCCCAGGATCGCTGTGAGGTACCCCGCAGTGACATCCTGGTTGTTGTCTTCGCCAACTTGCCAACCACCTTCGACGTCAACATCCCAGACACGCGTCTCTTGTCCGCACTCATCTTTGACCGGCATTAGGTGCGAGATACGAGTCCCAAAAGTATGGCGCGAGCCATCAGGTCTGGCGGCGATATCCGTCTGTGTGTCCACCCAGAACCAGAACGGTTCGATGAGCGTGTTTTCGATGCCGGAATACGACAAGTGAGCCCCGCTAAACCAAACGCCTGAGTTGGCTTGGTCGAACGCATTGTCCTGCTTGGCAACCGTGCGAAATCCAGTGGCACTGTTAACAGGATTGACAGCAAACAGATCGAGCTTGTGGCTCTCGCCTTTGTGCCAATAACGAACACCTTCGAAGTTGCGGCGCGTGTTGGCCCAGTCGAGCGGCGAGGCAAATCGCTGTCGACCGAACAAGATCTCTTGGCGTCCCAAACGCACGGTATGAGTTCCTAAATCGTCTTCTAAGAAACTCACATCCACAAAGGCATTGAGCAGATCCCAACGATTGACGTCGATTGCTTGATCGGGCAGTTCGTTGCCGTAACTGTCGGCGTGAATGCCTTCGACGTATCCGCGTAACCAATCGCTGTACTTGAGATCGAGATAATGCCGCCAGCGCAGCAGGTGGTTGTCCGCTTGAGCTGGCCCGCCCGGACGCAACCGATTGTCCTCGTTCATAAAGCGGTGTCGAATTTCACCACCGGTAGACAAGGTGAAGCACTCGTCGCATTCGGTGAAGCCGAACGTTATGCCCTTCAATTCTTCACCAAAAAGGTGTTCGTGATTCGGATCTTTCTTATAGGAGAAGTCATTGTCGAAGAAGAGTGGCTTCCATGGGCCAGTTGGTGGCAGGACTTTAGGACCGGGAAACGCTGGCGGAGCCTTCTTCTTGGGGGCCGGAGCAGGGGCCGGAGCTGCGTATTGCTCAGCGACGACAGACGACGCTTCGAGGAGCGTTGCCTCGGCGACCTGCGGCTGCTCACTCACATCGTTCACATAGGGGGCTGGAATTGCACCCACAGGGTTAGATTCGAACTCATCCGCCAATGCGGTTGAAGCGGCGTGCGCCGCTGCCACCTGGGCCGCAATACCCAACAGTGACCAGTGCCAGAAACGAGACTTGAGAAGCATTGCTCACTCCATCGAAACAATCGGGAATTCGGACGTCTCGACTGATGCGGTCAGCAAACTCGATGCAGACCAAGTTTGGCAGAGACGTTGCCGAGGCAGCGCGTCGCATTCGAGGCGGCAACGCGTTTCGTGAGACTCGGCTCTCGTCGATTCGGCCAGCGCGAACGGCGTTCTGGAAGCAATGAGCAGGACACGATTGATTGGCACAACCCCCTTAACCCCGCCTCCTGAATTCTTCGCTAGTCCTTACAACCGGATGTGGTCAACCACAGAACGTGGTACCACTTGGCACATGCAACTCGCAGCCACGAGAGCTTGGGGAGTTGATCTCTCTGTCTTAACCTAACCCCATCTCGTTAGCGTGATGCCGCCCACCTTCACTTCATGGGAGCCACTGACATGCTCAATCAATTCTCGCGTCGGACATTTCTGCGAGGCGTCGGTGTCTCGATGGCGTTGCCGTGGATGGAGTCGCTGACAGTGTGGGGGAACGATTCCAAGGCCGCTCAGGCCGGGACTCAGGCGCCGATTCGCACGGCTGTGCTGTTTTCGGGCAATGGCTTTCACAGCAAAGAGTGGTGGGCCAAGGGCGAGGGCAAAAACATGGAGTTGGGCCAAGTGCTCGCTCCGTTGGCGGACTTTCGAGAGAAGCTGTTGGTCGTGCGCGGGTTGTTCAATGCCGAAGCTCTCAAGGGAAACATCCACAGTTCACAAACGGGCAACTTGCTGTCGGGAGCACCGCTCGCGTCGGGCGGCGATATCCGTTCGGGCACGAGCATCGACCAACTGATTGCGCAGCGGTACGGCGGATCGACCAAAGTCCCGAGCCTGGTGTTGGGCTGCGAGAAGTCGAATCCGTCGGTCCACAAAAACTACTCGATGCTCTACAGCTCGCACATTTCGTGGAGCTCACCAACGACCCCGACGCCGCTTGAACTGTATCCCGCGCTGGCGTTCGATCGACTCTTTAAGGATGAGGTCCAGCGTGGCGACAAGAGTGTGCTTGATGCTGTGCTCTCGGACGCCAAAGGCTTCCGCAAGACGATCAGCGGTTCTGATCAAAGAAAGCTCGATGAGTATCTCGACTCGGTGCGAGAGATCGAGCAACGCATCGAGCAAGCGGGCAAACGTGGCGAGTTACAGGGCTGGCGCCCGACGCTTGATAAACCCAATCTGCCGCGACCGGCGGACGGCATTCCTCAGGACATTTCAGAGCATATGCGGTTGATGTGCGACATTCTGGTGCTCGGTTTCCAAACGGACACCACGCGCGTCTGCACGTTGAAGCTCAACAATGACCACAGTTCGCTGCGATTCCCGCATCTGAATGTGGATTACATGATTCACCACTTACTCTCGCACTCGGACACTGCGGATTGGCTGAAGGTCAACCAGTTCTTTTTGGAGCAACTGAGCTACATCGCTCGCAAGTTGGATGCGATTCAGGAAGGCGAGCGTACCGCACTCGATAACTCGATGCTGATGTACTGCTCCAGCATGCTGACTGGTAATCACGACGCCACGAACTTGCCGGTCGTGCTTGTCGGTAGAGCTGGCGGACAAATCAAGGGCGGTCGCGTGCTCGATTATCTCAATCAGCCGAACCGCAAAATGTGCAGCTTGTACTTGTCGATGCTCGACAAAGTGGGCATCAAATTGCCGAGCTTCGGAGATTCGAACGAGCGCCTTGCCGAGGTGTAATCAGACGTACCAACGTGGAGTGCTCCGTCAAATTGGAGCACTCCAGCGGGCGCGGCTTAGTACCCCATCGAGTTAAACCGGTCTTGCAGTGACGGGACCACGCCTTGATGTTCGTCCCAGAGCGACTTGAGAGCGTAGTTGTCGGGCACTGGTTTACCTTGCAGGTCAAGCGCCTTGCGCCACAGCATCACCGCCCACATGCCCTCTTCCACAGTCAAGTCCTCGCTGCGGAGTTCGGTGAACGACTCCAGCAACTTCGCGTACTTGGCCATTCCCTCTTCGAGCACTTCCTGGGCGCCGAATTTGTCGGTGTTGGGTTCACGAGCCAGCTTACCGGCTTTGTAAAGACGTTCGCCTTCATAGAGCAGGCGATGTGCCTCGGCGGTGTCGCTCAAGCGTTCTGAGCGGCCGCGTTCGCGCCAGTAGCGGTAGTTGGTCGTGTTTTGGAAGAAGAGGATTTCACGCTGAATCTCTTTGGCAGAAAGGCCATTGTCCTTCGCCATTTGAGCGACATCGTTTTCATCGGCTTCCATGTAGACCTCAGCGCGCGAGGTCTTGAAACGTTCTTTGCCGTACTTGTTGACCCACTCGTTGTAGCCTTCTTCGAAGATGCTCCGAGCGCGGTTGAACTTGTCCTGAATGACCTCAGAAGAAGGCTCATACTTGGCATCCCGTTGCAATGCGTCAGCGAAGTCCAGCAGCGACTTCGGGGGATATGAGCGGAACAAGGCCCGCATCATGATGTGCTGACCGCGGCGAGTTTCCTTGTCGTTGGCATTGGTGAACCAGTCTCATGCGACCAGGTAATTATCTTTTTGCTCGGGATTGATCTCTGGGTCAGCCTGTCCTTTGAAGGTCTTCTCGTCCGGGTCTTTGACGAAGTATTTGCGGAAGTACCGCCACTCGTCCGATCGGCCAATTTTTTGACTCCAAGTCTTACCGACGTCCCAGAGCAGTTCTGCGTTGTCGCGATTTCGCTCACAACCTTCTTGAGCAAACTTGCCGCCTTCCTTAACCCAATGAAATCGCTCAGGCACAGCGTCCCATTCCGCAGACACATTGTACGAGAGATTCCAAGAGAGGAATCGCCACACCTCAATGTAATGCGGTTGCAGCAAGATGACGGACTTCGTTGTCGAGCGCATCTTGCTCCACTCTTTGTGGTCCTTGTAGTAGTCGAGATCCATGCGCAGGATGTTGACGGCGATACCTCGTAACCCAAGCAACACGAGGTTCATCGTCGCGCTCGTGGGGTCAACTTGGCCAAGATTACTCTCGCCTAAGTCGTAGTTTGAACGCATGCGCGCTAAGGCTCCACCGCCGGCTTGGCCGCCGGAAGGCATTCCCAAGCCGATGATCGGCACCAAGAGGACCAGGATGCCCACCAAATAAGCCATTTTGCGCTGACGTGATGATGCTTGATTCATTTCGACTCCAACTCGCGCAGCGACAGACTGAAGTAACCCAAAAGTAAGCAGGGCAGGATGTAACCCAACGTCACTGCCAAGGACGGCAACATCGCTGAATACCATGGGACATCGAGTCCCTTACCAACCCAACTGGCCATGGAGAATGTCCGCATGTCCGGGATGACATGTTTCGCAATCCACAACGAACCAGATGGCACGCGGTCGATGGCCTTCAGCGTTTTCTCAATCGATTGATTTTCTAGCGAAGCGGTTTGATTGGCTTGTGTCACGAGACGATAGAGCGACTCGGTGGCACCGCCGCCGACTTGTTTGCCCGTGACGAGTTTGTCCATGAAGTCATGGGCTGGCTGCCCCAGAACGAAGACGCAGAAGCACAGCAAACACGCGACCGGACCTTTCACAAAGCAACTGGCGGTTACTCCGATCATGACCAACAGAATCACCATTAACCAAACTCCACACATCGCCTTCCAATAGCCAGTGGTGAAAGAGCGGTCGGGCAGTTCGCGAATGAAGAAGTCTCCTCGTGACGCGCCCAGATACTGGCCTCGATCCAAGCATTGCACGAAGACCGTCAGCCAACCGTCTTGTTGGACGTCGTTGTAGAGGTCAACTTCTTCCTTCTTCAGCGTTTTTTCGTTGGTGTAAGTCAGCTTGCGATCAACGTCGCGTTCGTTGGACGAGAACTCGGCAACGTTGAATTTCTCCAGTGGCACACGGAGATCCTTCTCGGTGTTCACCAACAGATAGCGCACTTGCAATGTGCGATCCATGGCTCCTTTATGAGTACGGAAGGCTTCAAACCGCGATTCAAACCGCAGCTTTTCGGGTTGAGACTTCGGCAGCTTGAACTGAAAGACGGCCGCGCCTTTCGTGCCACCTTCAACAAAGCCACGAGTCTCGACAATGTCACCGACGTTCAAGCCCTTATCCGTCTCGACACCCATGCGATCCAGAAACTTCAGCTTGCCATAGATCGGGACACGGCATTTCAGCTCGGTGCCTGATGCCTGCCGCATGATCCAGATTTGACCGATGAATCCCATCAGCACGAGCATCAAGGTGCAGACTGCGCCAAACCCCAGCATGCGACCGAGCACGATTTCGTTGCGACGCACGGGCTTGGTCACCACGGTGTGTAACGATCTTAAGCGGATATCTTCGGGGAGACCGAAGCACGACAGCACTCCGCCAACGAGCAACACCAACCAGGAAATCGTGGTGAAGACAAAGCCGACATAAACCTCAACATCTTGCTCAGGGCGATCGGTGCTGCCCGTTAAGAACCAACTGGCGAACATGAAGAGCACGGCGAAGACTACAAAGGTCAATAACGCTTTGCGGCGGATCGCTTCGCGGTACGTCAACATGCCGATCGCCACGATGCGGCGCGGAGAAAGACTCACAAAGTCGCGAACCGCAAAGCTCAATCGACTGAAGAGACGTGCCGGTCCAGTGCCGCCGTAGGTTGCAAGCGACCCCACTAAGGACACCAACAATGACACCACCAACACGACGCCAAAGACGATCAACCAGCGGACGATGCCGAACGCGAGGTCAAATTCTTCGGGCTGTAACGAGAGAGCAAGCATGGCGATGAATCACCCTAGTAAGCAGTCGGAGAAACCAAGACTCGAACGTTCCGTTTGACGTGCAAGAACCGAAGCGTCCTTGCGTGAGCGTTCGGCGATATGCTCGCAATGCGGGGCCTTACGAAGCGGTCCCGCCGGTGCTTGTTTCCTTCTCAGGAACATAGCGTTGACCGGGACGTTGTTGGCTGCGCTCGACGGTCTTGAGGAACAGCTCTTCGAGGCTATTGGTCGGATGATCGACCTTTTGGAATTCAACGTTGTGCTTAGCCAGCACCGCCTTGACCTCTTCGAGGCAGGCATCGTTCATGGAACTGGTTTGCATTTGCGAGACGTTGCGTTCTTTGAGCAACTCATCCACGCGGCCCAGTTCCTTCAATTCACCGCCATAAAGAATCGCAATGCGATCGCAAACGTCCTGCACGTCGGCGAGCAAGTGGCTGGACATCACAACCGTCTTGCCTTGCGCTTTAAGCCGCACGATCAAGTCTTTCATGTCGCGCGAACCTTGCGGATCAAGGCCGCTTGTCGGTTCGTCCAGCAAGACCAGATCCGGGTCGTTAATCAGTGCCTGAGCCAAACCAATGCGGCGCGTCATACCTTTGGAGTACTCCTTTAACTGTCGTCGGCGCGCGTCCTTTAATCCGACCATCTCAATCAACTCTTCGGCACGTTGAGTACGTTGCTGAGGAGTCATGTTGAACAGTCGCCCGTAGAAGTCGAGCGTCTCGTTCGCGTTGAGGAAACGATACAGATAGGACTCTTCAGGCAGATAACCGATGCGTTCGTTCTTGGAGACATCGGTTGCGGACTTGCCAAGGATCGAGATCTCGCCTTCGGTGGGAAACAACAAGCCGAGCAACAACTTCATTGTCGTTGTCTTGCCGGAGCCGTTTGGTCCGAGCAGGCCGAAAACTTCGCCTTTGTGAACTTCCAAGCTGAGCGAGTTCAAGGCTCGCACTTTCTTGCGACCCCAGAAGTCGCGGTAGATCTTGGTCAAATTGCGAATCTGAATGACGGCTTCCGCACTCATGAAGCATGCCTTGTTGCAAAAGAAAGCCTAGTTGGAGTTGATCTGTGACTCAGTCACTGACAGAGCCAGTGAGAATGCTCGTTGTGTTGCGATTTCACACCTGGCAGGGCTTTGGTCTTCAATTTCTCGGTGACTCGTCAGTAGAGACGACACCAAGGAATCAATTCCATGGAGGACCACGGAGCGAGTTGCAGGTGCGCTTGGCACCTACGCTCGCCTCAGCAATTGTCGCCAAATCGTTTTGACTCAGTCCGCAAACGCGTCATCGAAACCGTCGCCTACCACCCCTGCCCGGGCCGGAAGGGGCGAGAATCTAGCGCTGCCGGAGGTGCCCTTCAAGACCCGCGATCACGGCCAACACGCGGCTTCAAAAGCATTTGCGCCGAAATTCACAGCATTGGCAAACTTGACCGGCTATGCCGTGAGTTCGACGATCCAACTGCCGTCCAATGGGGACATTTGGGTGCCTTAAACGACGCCGCTTTCTGGCTGGGCATCCAGCCGGATGGCGGAGATCAGACACCGAAACGATCCCAGATGTCTTTCGTGACAGATTCGACCTTGCATTAATGAGAACTGGCAGGCGCCGTGCGGCAGCGAGATGCGGGTTGGATTTCTATTATTCCGCTCCACTTCATTGAGCGACCATCGAGTGGGTGTGGTCTCTCTCTCTCGACCGCGCTGGAATCTCGTGTTTGACTTTTTGCCACCTTCGATTGATCGAGCACAGCGCAGTAGCAGGATTTTCCAGTGGCCCCGATTGACCCCATTGATACCTATGAGCAAGCCCTGGCCTTCCTGCATAGCCGCATCAACTACGAGCGTACTTCAGCATCCTTGTCCGCTACCGACTTCAAACTCGACCGCATGCGGCATTTGCTCGATCGACTCGGTAATCCCCATGAACGGATTCCTGCGATCCACATTGCAGGCACGAAAGGCAAAGGCTCGACAGCGGCGATGATGTCCGCCGCGTTACACCGTTGTGGCTATTCCGTAGGGCTCTTCACATCGCCGCACCTCGAACACTTTGAGGAGCGCGTGCAGGTTAACGGTCGCTGCATCGATCCCAACTCGCTCGTCCGACTGGTTCGCCTCTTGGCTGAAGTCACCAGGCGTATCGACGCCGAATCGCCCGGACTCAACCCCACGTTCTTTGAACTCACAACGTCGCTCGGTTGGCTGTATTTCATTCAAGAACGAGTCGACGTTGCGGTGTTAGAAGTCGGCCTTGGGGGGCGACTTGATTCGACGAACATTTGCCGCCCGGAAGTCTGCATCATCACAACCATCAGTCGCGATCATACGCTCGTGCTCGGCACTCGATTGTCCGAGATCGCTACCGAGAAAGCCGGCATTATCAAAGACTGCGTACCGATTGTGAGCGGTGTGCTTGCGCCCGAAGCGCGAGACGTCATTGAGCACATCGCCGCGCAAAAATCGGCACCACTGACTCAACTCACGCGTGACTTCAGCTACGACGTTACGGACGCCGAGGAAACATTCGGCGAGGCGCGTCGTCGCGTGTCTGTGTGCTTTCTTTCTGCGAATGCATCCACAGAGCAAGAGAATCTCGAACTCGCGTTGCTAGGCCGGCATCAAGCTCATAACGCGGCACTTGTTGCTGCGGCGTTGCGAGTGCTTCGTCAGCGTTCGTGGTGCGTGCCCAAGCCGGCGTGTCGCGAGGCCATCGCAGCCGTCCAATGGCCGGCGCGAATTGAGCGAGTACGTTCCAGTCCGACGGTGATTCTCGATGCCGCTCACAATTGGGCGTCGGTCGGAGCCTTGCTCAAAACACTGGCTGAAATGCCCTGCAGCGGTCGGCGTTGCTTGATCGTCTCGACAACGAAAGACAAAGACTCTGCAGGCTTACTGCGACGTCTTCTGCCGCACTTCGACATCGTGATCGTCACACAGTATGTCACCAATCCGCGAGCCATTCCGGCGAGTGAGTTGCAACGACTTGCAGCGACCATCACGACGCGCCCTGTCCATGTCGCAACTCATCCAGCCGCTGCTCTAACTCTCGCAAGGTCGCTGACAACGCCGCATGACTTGCTGTGTATCGCCGGGTCGTTCTTCCTGGCCGCCGAACTGCGACCACTGCTCGCCGTCACGGATTGGGAATAGACCGACCGGCGATGCACTCGGTTTTATTGATCCCATCGACTTCTCGACCGTCGACGATTTTGCGAACGACGTCGAATCGCTTAAGGCTTTCTCACGGTTTTGGGAGTACCTGCTTTTTGAGGCGCGACCTTGGTTGGAAACTCGAAAGAGCCTTCAGTCATGCGATTCAAGGTCAGCCTTTCGAGCGTTTGCTTCTTTCCTGGCACGACCGCAAAGAGTTCATATTGGCCGTTGCTCAATCGACCAATGTCCTCGCGCAGCACCATCTGAAAGCGGCCTGGCATATTAATACCAGCATAAGTAAGAGTTGTTGCTTGTATAGCCCCGTCGATGACACACACGACAGTGATAGGTTTGGCTTGCTCATCGAAGTCGGTGATCTGGCAATCAATCAGCGACCTCACCAGTTCGCCTCTCTCGATAAGTTTTGACGGTTTGGAATCCACGACATCAACGACACGGTGACCGTCAACCACCGTGAACTGATCAAGAGACTTACCGAGCCAATCCGCGCGCGGTCCGAACTTAAAGAGTCGATCTTTGGCGGTGCTTGTCCCGACGATGCGATGCTGTCGCTTGAGAGCCTTTGCTGCTTGAGGAAACGCAGCCTCGGCGATCGTTTCCTTATTATCGAAGGTAATTGTTTTACGAGGTCGTTGAGACGCTGTTTCGTCTAGGAGTGAATTGCCGTCCGTCGGGGTCGTCAGCGACTGCTGTAAAATTGCCGCAATCGTCGGGAAGACGTCGATTGATTCCACGTTGCGATCATTGACCGTGCCTACTGTCTGCCCTGGCAACTTGATAAAGAGCGGGATGCTCATGATCTCAGCGAGGTTCTCGCCATCTGGTTGTCGTCGCGAATGGCCAGGCATAAACGAGACACCGTGATCTGCTGTCACGATCAATAGGCACTCGTCGTAAATCCCTTCGGTTTCGAGCCGATCCTGTAATTCACCGAGCCAGCGATCCATATATCCGACTTGCAGCAGATACTTCTGCCAAGCATGCGCACATAATAAATCGTTCTCTGCCCAGAGTTCTTCAGTGGTCCCCAGCGGAGCTGCCAACGGCCGCGACGTGTAATAATTACCCGATGGTAGATACTGCCATGGATAGTGTGGCAACACGACATGCATGAAATAAAACTCGGATAACTCGCGGTTGGATACACAGTCCAGGAAATGGTTGAGTTGTACGTCGCGATCCGAGTCCCAGTAATACTGAATTAGTCCTTGTCGACGAGTACGATCCGATGTCATGGGATGACTGAGCCCGAACCACGGTTTGGGAATCGTCGGCATTGGTATCGGCGAGTCTTTTGCGGAGATTAGGTGCGGATAAACACAGAGCGAAGTCAGACTGAGTGTTCCGAATTGCTCAAAGATGGAGCCAGGGTTCCGGCGATAGTCATTGATCTGCTCATCACACAGTCGCGAGACTGGCTCGAACACGACCATCTCGTACTGCTGACTGTCCTGGATGATCTGAAACAAGTTTTGTGGGTAGTCGCGTGCAATTGGCTTGCGAGCCGGATTGGGTAGCAATCCCGACAATAATGCCGGCAGTGCGTCAATTGTCTCGCCGCAGTTGGTCGTCGCATGGCGATACCATGTCGACGTTTTGGCAAGCCGAGCAAATTGCGGAAACCGACCAGCATCGATCTCACGCTTTTCGTTCTGCAACGACAGGCCACAGAACTCGTCAAACACGATCATCACGATCGGTATCGGCTTGGAAATCGGCTTAGCCTCGCGAGTGGCCGCTTCTTCATAAGGGGCAACGGCGGGTGCCATGCGCCACAGAAAGTGAGTGGGAAAGAGCACAATTCCGATGCTACAGACCAGCAACCAACGCTCGGCGGTCGGTGACCGTTTCAGCCAAGTGAGCCACAAGGCCGAAATCCCTCCAGACAGTGACAAGAGCACGATCCAGCTTGCACCTTGCTTCTGCAATGCTCGCACATCGATCAACGGCCTTAATAATGAGCACCAGACATGCAACATCAGCAGAAACAAAATCCCGTTCGTTAGCTTTGGCCAACGGCGCCCGATAAGTGCTCGCCAGAGTTGATCCACTGCGACAAACAGCAGCGGTACCAATCCGATCGCAGTTATCACAAACAGCACTGTCTCGCCCCAACGCGGCTGCAAGTCGTGTAGAAACAGAGTGCGATCAGGGATCAACGACAGTACCGGTTGAGCGACTCCAAAGGCGCTGAGCGTGAAGAAATGTAAGACGCGCTGCCGTCCGGTCAGCGCCTCGCTAACAACCGGATCGCCCTTTCCTGTGATATCAGCAGCGTCGGTCATAATAATCAGCCTCCGCGCCAGCCCGTTTGCTGTGACTCAGATCCGGACTCAATCTTTGATATTAGACGCGTCGAATCAGCGACTCTCCGGTCATTTCAGGCGGTTGTTTAATACCGAAGAGGTCGAGAACAGTGGGGGCGATGTCAGCCAGGCGGCCTCCGGTGCGGAGGGTCCACTTTTTGCCTTCATTGTTCACGACGATCAGGTCGACTTCGTAGGTCGTGTGTTGGGTATGAGGCCCACCGGTTTCGGGATCGAGCATTTGTTCGCAGTTGCCGTGATCGGCAGTGACAATGACCGAGCCACCTTTTTCCAGGGTGGCATCAATGATGCGACCGACTCCGGCGTCGACGGTCTCTACTGCTTCAATGGCCGCCTTGAGGTTGCCTGTGTGGCCAACCATGTCTCCGTTCGCGAAATTCACCAGTATAAAGTCGAACAAGTTCGATTTTAAGGCGTTCACGACAGCGTCGGTCACTCCGCCCGCCGACATTGATGGCAATTGATCGTATGTCGGAACGTGCTTCGGCGACGGGATATCTAATTGGTACTCGCCGTTGAAGCAGCCTTTCTTGTAGTCGTTAAAGAAATAGGTCACATGCGGGTGCTTCTCGGATTCGGCACAGCGGATTTGTGTTAATCCGTGATTCGTCAGCACTTCGCCGAGGGTATTTTTCATCCGTTCGGGCTTCGTGAAGACGACTTGTACGGGCATTTGATCTTCGTACTGCACCATCGTTGCGAAATAGAGGTCTGTTAGTCGCGTGCCGCGATTAAAGCCACCTTTTGGGACAGTCTTCCATTCGTCATCGCTGAGGATAAAGGCTTTTGATAACTCACGTGGTCGGTCGCCTCGGAAGTTAAAGAAGACGACAGCGTCACCGGATTTGACCAATGAGTTTTCAGCAACTGCTCCCGTTTCGATCGAAGTTGCTTGCATGAACTCGTCACCTGATTGGCTCGGAGAGATGGGGTTCGCATAGTAGTGCTGCAATGCTTCAATCGGTGATTTTGCCAACTTGCTGCCCTTGGTCAGCAAGTCGTATGCAATTTGTACACGTTCCCAACGGAAGTCGCGGTCCATGGCATAAAACCGACCAATGATCGAAGCGATACGGCCGACTCCACTCTCTGCGATCTGCTGTTCGACTTGTTGTACGAACCCGACTCCGGAAGTCGGGGCGGTATCACGACCATCGGTGATGACATGGATCATCAGTCGCTGCGGATCAATACCCTGGTCCTTGTAGAACTTGATCAGAGCCTTGACGTGCTCGACGTGCGAGTGAACTCCACCATCGGAAACAAGACCGAGCAGATGAATCACACCGCCAGTTTTCTGAATGTGAGCGACGCTGCCTTTCAGCGTTTCATTCTGGAAGAACGATCCATCGCGGATAGCCCAAGTAATACGCATCAATTCTTGATTGACAATGCGTCCCGCTCCGATGTTTTGATGACCGACTTCGCTGTTCCCCATCACGCCGACTGGCAGTCCGACGTCTTCGCCCGATGTCTTGATTTGCGTCGATGGATACTCTTTCAAGAGGCGGTCGTTGACGGGAACATTTGCCAGGTGAATAGCATTAAAAGCATTGTGTTCAGGGTGAGGATTGTGTCCCCAACCGTCTCGGACGATGAGGACAACGGGCTTTTTCGTGGCAGTAGTCATATTGATTCCGTTGTGTTCGATTGGCAGTAGTGTGTCGAATAAATCAACGCCTGGAATATTCGATCGTTACTGGGAAAGCGGCTCAAGAAGCCTTGCTTCCTAAGTGGTGTGAGTATGATTATTTTGGGTGCTGCTGATGTCACGAGAAGCAGAGTTTCTCTTATTTGTTCCCAAACAGAGTTTTGGGGGCAAATCCGCAGAATCTGTTTGGCGCATGGAATGTGTTACTCGGCAGCGGCTTTCTTTTTCTTCGCGGCTTTTTTCTTTGTCGCTTTCTTGGCGGCGGTTTTCTTTTTTGCGGCGGTCTTCTTGGAAGCTGCCTTGCGAGTCTTCGTCCCGCCGCCCTTTTTCGCTTTGGCGGCAATCCACGGTAGAGACATGGCCAGATCGACGCTCTCCATGGGAGTGTCTTTCGGCACGGAAGCAATCGTCTTCCCGTGTTTCACATACGGGCCGTAGCGACCTTCGAAGAGTCCGACTGGCTCGCCGTCGTCGGGATGCGCGCCGAGATCTTTAAGCGGAGTTGCGGCGGCTCGTTGTCGGACTTGGGATAGCAGTTCGAGCGCCGTTGTTAGGTCAACTGTCAGGACGTCGTAGTTTTTATTAAGCGACTTGAAGACACGCTGATGTTCGACATACGGACCGAACCGGCCGATGCTCGCCGTCACCGGCTTGCCTGTTTCCGGATGATTGCCCAACACGCGCGGCAATTGCAGATAGTTCAACGCTTGATCGAACGTGACGGAGTTTGGATCCACGCCCTTCGGCAAGCTGATGCGTTTAGGCTTAGGAACGTCTTCAGTGACGTCACCGAGTTGTAGATAGGGACCGTAAGGTCCGATCTTCGAATAGACTGGCTCGCCAGTATCCGGATGCAGACCGAGCGACACTGGTCCGGCCGCTTTCTTTTCGATGAGGTCTTGTGCGAGCGCGTTTGTGATGTCTGCCGGAGCCGTCTCGTTAGGAATCGAAACGCTGATCGGTGCTCCATCACGCTCCACTTGAAAGTATGGGCCGTACTTGCCGACGCGCACGGGAGCTTCCACTCCCGACATGCGAATGGTACACGCTTCACGCGGGTCGATGCCCTCGTCGCGTACCTTGACCTGATTTTCAAGGCCTTCGTCACCGAGGAAGAACTGTTCGAGATACGGCAAGCGTTCGGCTTCACCTGAAGCGACATCGTCGAGCGTTTGCTCCATCTTCGCGGTGAATTGGTAGTCGACGAGCTTCGAGAAATGTTGTTCCAGCAACTTAGTGACCGCGACTGCTGTGAAGGTTGGTACAAGCTGATTGGCTTGCTTCACGACGTAGCCTCGGTCCTGCACGGTGCCGATGATGCTGGCATAGGTACTGGGACGGCCAATGCCCTCGGCTTCGAGCTTTTGGACGAGCGTGGCTTCCGTGAAACGGGCCGGCGGTTTGGTTTCGTGACTGAGCGAATCGAGTTTTTCGAGCTTCAAGCGATCAGCATCTTTGAGCGGCGGGAGCATCGCTTCTTGGTCATCGAGCGCGGCGTCAGGGTCATCGACGCCTTCCACATAAGCACGGAAGAAACCGGGGAACTCGACATGCCGACCAGTGGCTTTGAACTCGGCATCGCCCGACTTGATGACAACCGTTTGAAACAGCAACTTCGCTTCGGCCATCTGAGTGGCCATCGTGCGTTTCCAAATCAACGAATACAGCCGTAATTCGGCGCCATCGAGTCCAAGTTCCTCACCGGTTTTCATTTCGGTTCCGGCGGGGCGAATGGCTTCGTGGGCTTCCTGAGCCCCTTTGGCTTTGGTGGTGTATTGCCGAGGTTCAGGACTGAGGTACTCGTTGCCATATCGGGCCGTCACGCTGCGTCGCGCGGCGCCGATGGCTTCTCCCGACAAAGTCACGCTGTCGGTACGCATATAAGTGATGAGACCGTCTTCATAGAGTCGCTGAGCCGTCTGCATCGTCTGTCGCGCAGACATGCCGAGTTTACGGTTGGCTTCTTGTTGCAGGGTGCTCGTTGTGAACGGCGGAGATGGACGTCGGTTTTGCGGTCTCGTTTCGACGGAATCGACCGTCCACGGCAATGACTGAATCTGTGTCCTGAGCCGATCGGCATCGTCTTGCGTGAGCAGCGTCACGTCGGCGTTCGGCTTCAGCTTGCCGGTGGTCTCATCGAAGTCCTTGCCACTGGCGACACGCTTGCCGGCGACGCTACTTAATTCTGCCGCGAAACCTTGTCCGTTGGGGGCTTCGAGATTGGCTTTGAGATCCCAATACGTCGCGCTGCGGAACGCACTGCGTTCCATTTCACGCGTGACGAGCATTCTGACTGCGACCGATTGCACGCGTCCGGCGGAGAGCCCGCGAGCGACCTTTTTCCATAACAGTGGGCTGAGCGTGTAGCCATAGAGTCGATCCACCACGCGCCGCGTTTCCTGAGCTTGCACGAGATTGGTATCGAGATCGCGCGTGTGTTGAATGGCGTCTTGAATTGCGGACTTGGTGATTTCGCTGAAGACCATGCGTTTGACCGGGACTTTGGGCTGGAGCAACTCACACAGGTGCCAGCCGATGCTCTCGCCTTCCCGGTCCTCGTCGGTTGCCAGAATGAGTTGTTGGCAATCTTTGAGAGACGATTTCAACTCTCGGACAAGCTTCTTCTTACCGTCGGGGATGACATACAGCGGTTCGAAGTTATTCGATGTGTTGATCCCGAGAGTCGCCCAGGATTCCTTCTTCACATCCTCGGGAACTTCGGCGGCTTTCGCGGGTAAGTCGCGCACATGCCCCATACTGGCGAGGACACGGTAGTCGTCGCCTAAGTAAGCACCGATCTTTTTTGCTTTGGCTGGCGATTCAACAATCACCAGCGCTTTGTATTTCGCTCCTGCCACTGGAGACGAACCCTTCTCTAAAGATGGATAGATCAACCCGCTTAGCACGCCGAAAGGCCGTCGAAGGGGGGCGTCCAGAGACACTGAATGCTGGTCTCGACAAGAAGCAAGAGGCCGTCGCCAACAGCCTCGTTCACGCGGTCGAGGCCCGCGATTTTGCCCTGAAATTCAGGGCATTTTGGCCACTTTCAAGAGGTGCCGAGTGCTGTCTTGCCAACCTTGTGTCGGCACTCCCCCCGGCTACAATCCGCCGCCTTTGACAGCACAGATTTCAGCCTCAAGCACAGCCGAATCCTTGGCGGGTGCGAGGCGTTCGATAGCCCACTCGCAAACACGCTGTCAAGGCACTCCATTCGCCGATGAGGAGCATGATGGCGTCACCGTTCGCGATCTTTCGGAAGCACCAAAAGGAATTCATGGTCATCATCACAGGGATGGCCATGTTCTCGTGGTTGGTGATTGACACTATCAATGGACGGCGCGGAGACGCGTCTCCGAGCGTCTTGGTCGCGTTCATCGCGTTGATTGGCGCGGGAGCGGGTTACGTCTGGAACGCACGCGACGAGAAGAAGTCCTACGGCTGGTTAAACGGGGCTGTGCTCGGAGCTGTCATCGGGCTGGTCATGGTGTTCTCGGCGCAGCGCAAGGAACCAGGAATCGACTCTGCGGCGGGCAAAATCAGCGTCCAGAAGATCTACGAGCTGCGGGCTCAACGCGAGATTGCCAATGGTTTTGTGCAACGAGCGTTCTTCAAGCGAGAGAACGTGAATGAGTTTCTCGCCCAGTTTCTTATTCCGCGTTATTTGTTCGGCGGTGAGAGTACTCAAGAGCTCGTGGCGATGTATCTGCTTCAAAAAGAGGCTGATCAGTTCGGCATCACGGTCTCGAATGACTACATCAATAAATACATCGACGAAGTCTCTGAGAATCGTTTGGACGATCGCAGCTTTACCGACACCTGCCGTCAGATGGGCGTCAGTGAAGTCCAACTCTTTGAAGTGCTGCGGCAAGAGCTGCGTGCTCGACTAACGATGCAGATGCTGAATCCAGCATCGTTGTATCTGCCCGAGCAGTTCTGGAGTGACTACCAGAAATTCAATGTCCGCCACTCAATCGACGCGACGGCGATTCCCGTGGAAGCATTTATGGCGGAGGTTGATACGCCCTCTGAAGGTGATCTCAAGAAACTGTTTGAGGAGTTCAAGGCTGTCTATCCAAACGGCGGAAGTCCTGGCTTCAAAGTGCCAGAAAAGAAACGTGTGGCGTTCTTGACGGCGGCTTATGAGCAATTCGAAAAGCAGGTCGGTGAAATCTCGGAAGAGGATCTAAAGAAGCTTTATGAGGCCCGTAAAGAAACCTCATTCAAAGCCGATCTGTTGCCGGAACTCTCTCCTGGAAAGGCTGGCGATAAGTCGCTGCCATCGCTCGACGATTTGAAGTTACCCGAACCTTCGAAGCCGACTGACAACAAAGCCGAAGAAGACAAGAAGGACGCTGAGAAGTCGGAAACTCCCGATGCGGAGAAAAAGTCAGAGCCTGCCAAGACCGATGAGAAGCCTGTTGAAGACAAGAAGCCGGCAGACTCCAGTTCTGACGATGGCGAGGAGACTCAGGATTCAAATCCACCACCTCAGGCGGAGGAGAAGTCCGCTCCGACCAAGTCTGCTGAGACTCCACCTGAGTCTCCAGCCAAGCCTACAACCGCTGAGAATGGTGAGAAATCCGCAGAGAAGGAGCCCGCCAAAGACGGGGCCGAGAAGCCTGTCGAGGCTCCTAAGTACAAACCCTTTGAAGACGTTCGTGACCAACTGCGCGACGAAGTTTTGCGTGAACGCACACTCGCTTTGCTAACAACGGCGATTGACGATGCAAAGCTGTTTGTCGCCGACGAAGACTTCAAGATCGGTGATCAGTTTTCGGAACTCTCAAAAGAGGAGCGCGGCAAGAAGCTCGCTGAGTCCGTCAAGAAGTACGCCCAAGAGAAAGGGCTGGCTTACGAAGAGTCTTCTTTGTTGTCCTTCGAAGAGTTTTCGAATTCGAAGGATTTGAAGTTGGCGCTGGCGACGGAGCCCATGGATTTGAGCAGTGGACGGTTTGAGCAGCCTCGAAGTGTCTCTGCAGCCATTTTCAGTGAAGGTTCGGTTGCGTACGTGCCCGATAAAGCAGAATTGGCTCAGCCCAGTGGTGATTTGCATTTTGTCTATTGGGTCATCGAAGTCGCGGCTGAACACGTGGCTGAATTCACTGAGGAAGGTGTGCGGCAATCGGTCGAGAAAGCATTCCGAATGCGTGCGGGTCGCGGTAAGGCCGAAGAGCGAGCGAAGGCTCTGGCCAAAACTGCGGAAGAAACTGTTGCTAAGCAACCGCTGTCGGAAGCATTTGGCGGACAAACCGTAACGGGCCATAAAGAGTCGCTCGAATTGACGGTGATCAGCACGCCGCCCTTCAGTTGGTTGCGTCAATCTGTGCAAGGTTTGCAGATGAATCCGATGCAACAACGCCCACAGATTGAATTTGGTTTTGTGCCGGGGATTGACAAGGTCAACGATGACTTCATGAAGTCGGTGTTCGAGATGGCGGTTGGTCAGGTCAAGGTGCTGCCGAATTCCGACAAGACCACATATTACGTTGTGCATCTCAAAGAGCGGACGCCATCAGATAAGGCCGAGGATGCTGGAATGGTGGCGCTCTACGAGCGATTCTTGAATGAAGATGTGTCGCGCTCTCCAATCTATGGCGGATTGGCCCAATCACAGGCGGCGATGATTCGTAGTCGCTGGATCGGTGACTTCATGAGGAAGTACGGCGTCGACGTGAATCAGTTCGAACAGTTTTAAGAGTCGACTTGGCAGGACAGTTAATTGGCTGTCTGAAGTCATTGAAATGGATGTACGACCACCGTCTTGGGGCCAGTTCTCAGTCAACACACACGACTCCGACATACTCAGATTCCTCGCTCGTCCCATCTGAGTTCAGCTTCTCTTCCCTCCGTGCAGCATGCCCGCATCTATCGCTTCTGAATCCGAGGCTCCTCTTCGCGGGATGATTGGCAATTGCCCGGCGATGCGCGAGGTTTACCGCCTGACGCGCCGCGTTGCCGGGAGTTCAACGACTGTGTTGCTCACCGGTGAGACCGGCACGGGCAAGGAACTTGTTGCGCGGGCCGTGCATGAATTGAGCTCGCGTAGCACAGGTCCATTCATCCGGGTGAATTGCGGTGCTCTTAGCGAGAGCTTGCTGGAAAGTGAGCTATTCGGGCATGTGAAGGGCGCCTTCACGAACGCTTTTGAGAATCGCACGGGTCGCTTTGAAGCTGCACATGGCGGGACGATCTTCTTGGACGAGATCAACTCGGTCAGCTTCAAGTTGCAAGTGAAGTTATTGCGCGTCTTACAAGAACAAGAGTTTGAGCGCGTCGGTGATACGAAGACGATTCGAGTCGACTGTCGGATCGTTGCCGCGACGAATCGCGATTTGTTGGATGAGATCGAGGCGGGCCGGTTTCGTGAAGACCTGTACTATCGCTTGAATGTGGTGCCGATCTATTTGCCGTCACTGAAAGATCGCGCGGACGACGTGCCGCTGCTCGCAGAGGCGTTTCTCAACCACTACGCCGAAAAGGCGAAGCGTCCCAAGCCGAAGTTGATGCCCGATGCGATTGCAGCGCTTAAAATCTATCAATGGCCAGGCAACGTGCGCGAGTTGCAGAACTATGCGGAGCGCGCGGTGGTATTGATGGAAGGTGACGAGTTCTCGGCGGATTTGCTGCCACCACATGTCCGCGGAATGGCGCCGATTCGAATTGGCCGCGCTAAGGCGGCGGGCATTGAGAAGATCACTGAGGAGCTAGTGGCTCTAGGGCTCAGCCAATACGCTGCCGAAGGACGTCCCTTTGAGCGAGTTCTGTCTTTGGTCGAGCGAGAGTTGCTCGTGCAGATGCTGCGACAGTGCCAAGGCGTGCAAATCAAGGCCGCTGAGAAGCTCGGTATCAATCGCAACACCTTGCATAAGAAGGTTGAAGACTACGGACTCGACGCGGAGAGCCGGTGATGGATCGAATAACCGTTGTCTGCTTTTTGGCGAGCTACGCTGTGGCGACGGTGTTGGAGTTCGCGCGGTTGTGGAAGTCCAAAGTGTGGCTGCAACTGCTGACTGTTGGTTGGACGGTTGCCGGATTAGTGGCCCATACGGCCTACTTGATGACACGCAGTGGGCAGGCCGATTTGCCGCCGTTGATGGCGTCAGCCCATGACTGGCTGCTCGTGCTCGCTTGGCTTGGGACCGTCTCGTATTTGTTTCTGACGTTGCTCGACAGCAAAGTGCCGCTGGGAGTCTTTGCTTTGCCGACGATTTTGGTGCTTGTGATCGCCTCGCGATTTGTCAGTGGAGCACCGCTCGACTTTGTGAAAGGTGACCCCGCGCAAGTTGCCGCGCGCGGGTGGCTCATGTTGCACACCTCGATGCTCGCCATCGGAATTGCGGGAGTTCTCGGAGCACTGATCCTCGCGCTGATGTATCTCGTGCAGCATCGCCGTTTAAAGCATCGTCAGACTTCGACCGAAGGCATGCATCTGCCGAGTCTCGCACGATTAGCCCGCTTCAATTGGTGGGCAGTCGTTGTTTCGGTGCCCTTGTTGACGTTTGGAATGGCTGCCGGAGTGTTGCTCGGTCTCACTACGAAGGGCGTTTCAGGACCGGTTTTCAGCGACCCGGTCGTGATCGGCAGTGCGATTGGTTGGCTGGTGATGATTTGCTTCTTCGGTTGGCTGGTGCGGAGCAACCAATCAGGAGCGAAGCAGGTCGCATTGCTTACCGTCTGGGCTTGTGGGTTTTTGATCGTGACGATCGTAGGCTTGCAGGTTGTGGCCAGTAGTAGCGGACTCGGCTCGTTGCATTCGTAGCGAATGTGCTGGTGAGCTGTGTGTTCGCGCCTCGCGCCGAGCAGCACATCGCGTGGGTGTTACGCCGCGCGGTTCTTTTGCTTGTGCCAGAAGCGGTCGAAGTAGGACTGCATCGTGCTCAAAGAACCAGACATGCTTAGCAAGCGCCGCGCGAGTTGATGTGTATCGGTCGCGGCGGCCGAGTTGGGTGTCCCGATCATGTAAGGCTCACGAGCAGCGACTGAGCGGACGACCGCAGCGTCGCGGCTGATGTGACCGGCGAGCGAGACTGCCGAGCGCAAAAAGGTCCGCGAGGTTTGCTGAATGCGGTTGGCGATCGTCTTGGCCTGAGCTGCGGAGTCCGCTTGATTCACGATCAGATCAATGGGCGGTGCATCGGGAGTGCCGAGCGCCTTGAGGGTTGCATAGGCGTCGGCAATGGCGGTTGTCTCGGGCACGGTGACGACGAGCACTTGATCGGCAGCGGTCGCGAACTGACGTACGGTGCGATGAATCCCGGTGCTCGTATCGACAATCAAGATGTCGTGTGTCCGTTCGAGTTCCTCCATGCGAAAGATCAGTTCGCGCTGCACGTTCTCAGGCACGTCTGCGAGATCGACCAGTCCGCTCGCGCCGCAGACGAGATGAATACCCTCGGGGCCTTTCAGCATGACATCATTGAGTGATCGTGCACCGGTCACAACATGCGACAGATTCCAATAGCCGTTGAGTCCGCAGAGCAGATCAATACTGCCCAGTCCGAGGCACGCATCCAACACACACACCGACTGACCGAGTCGTTGCAGCGCGATCGCGAGGTTCAGTGAAATGATGCTCTTGCCGACGCCACCTTTGCCGCTGACCACGGCAATAGTCCGCGCACGATGCGGCGTACTCGATGCCGTAGCACGCGGCGCCGATTGACGTTGTTCGACGAGACCCCGAAGAATTTTGGCTTGATCAAGCATTGGAGAAGCGACGTTCGAGTCAGTGGGGTTAAGTGGTTGAGCCATCAATCAAACAACCGATCTTCTCCGAGCACTAATCGCGCTAGCCGACTGGCGTTCGCGGGTTCGATGTCGTCGGGGACGTCTTGTCCGGTGGTTACATAGCTGATCGGCAACGCGACTTGCCGTGAGACCGACAGCAAGCTCCCCATACCGGCGGCTTCGTCGAGCTTCGTCAGCACCATCGCGGTTGGGTTGACCGGTTTGAATTGCTCGGCGGTCATCTGAATGCCGCGCACGCTCGCCGTGAGACTCATGACGAGATGCACTTCATCAATCGTCGCTTCGCTGAGGAGCGATTTGAGTTCTTGAATTTTAAGATCATCGCGTGGACTGCGACCCGCAGTGTCGATCAGCACGAGATCGAGTCCGGTCAGTTCGTCGAGTGCTCGGCGCATGTCTTGAGGGCTCGTCACCACTTTCATGGGCAGATCGATGATCTCGGCGTAAGTGCGAAGCTGCTCGACAGCGGCAATGCGATAAGTGTCGACGGTCACGAGACCCATCTTGATACCATCACGGAGCCGGAAGTTGGCGGCGAGTTTGGCGATTGTCGTCGTCTTGCCGACTCCCGTGGGGCCCACAAGGGCGACGACTTTACGACGCCCGATGGTCGCACGAATCGGGCTCGCGCACTTCAGGTCGGCTTCAACCATGCCGGTCAACATGGCGAGTGACGCGGTGGGATTACTGAGTTGCTCTGGCGAGCAATTGTCGCGCAAGCGAAAGACCAAGTCGCGAGCGAGTGCGTCCTCGATATCGGCATCGATCAACCGCGTATAGACATCGAACAGTTCGCTGGGCACTTCGTCGTGCTGCCGGAACGAGTTCGACTTCGTCAGGTTCTCGACCATCTTTTGGAGTGCATCCAACTTTGCGGTCAGTTCGTTGACGTTCGTCGGTTGTGGAGCAGTGGCTTGCATCGCGGCGGCGAGATGTGCGGCCTGATGTGTGGGAACATGCGCGTCGACGTCGATGCCGACATCGTTTGGCAAGCGGTTGTGAGCTGGCCGATGTGAAGCGCCGCGTGGCGTTTCTCGTTGAGTTGATCGTGCAGGACGCGTCTCGCGCGAACGATCAGTCGTCGGCAGCGGCGACTTTGTGCCCAACGGGCTACCGACCCAGACGTCGTCGACATCGGTTGTCGAGGAGGCGACTTCGGGGGACGGAGTGGGCGTCTTGCCGTTCAGGCGTTCGAGCGACTTCAAGCTGTCGTCGAGCTTGCGGCGGTCGGTTTGCCGTCGTTCAAGTTCAGCAGCGATCTGCGCGGCTTTCGAGATTCCCGTGACGATCTCGGATTCGGGATCGGCAACTGCGGCGGCACTCCGCACCGCCACCGTATTGGAGCCATTCGCAGACGTCGTTCTCGTCGTTGCAGTGCGCGTTGTGGTCGGAGTTGTGACCGCCGTAGAGCGAGCATCGACGACCGTTCGGACGGGCTCGGTTCGGCTGGCGAGGCTGACTCCGGCAGTGATTTCGACTTCTTCTCGCGGCTTCAAGAACGGAATTAGCCGCCGGTGTGTGATCTGCTTGGTATGCAGAATGACGGCATCCATTCCCAGTTCGCGACGCACGATCGCGAGGGCTTCTTGCATCGACGCGGCGCGGAAGGTTTTCACTTCGTTCATAGGTCGGCTGCCAGTTGGAGGAGGTGAGCGTCAGTCAGATGTTGTTAAGCCGGCGGCGACAGCGCGCTGCGCAGACATTCCGCGCGCACATAGCCTCGGCTTGTGATTTGCGTTTCGGCAGTCACTTCATTGAGGCACAGCACTGACAACTTGGGCATCGACCGACTGCTGATCTGTCGCATGCCCGCACGCACTTGCGGAGCGGTTGTCAGCAACACCGGTTGCAGACCGAGGTCTGTCAGCTTCTTCAGTTCAATTTGCAGGGCGCTCAGCACGGCTTCGGACTCGGTCGGACTGAGCTTGCAGTTCACGCCGAATTGGTCGAAGTCCATCTTGCTCCTCAAGAAGTCTTCGAGGATCGGGTCGAGGCTCACGACATGAATGCGGCGTTGATGATCGCGATGCTTTTGGCAGATCGTCCGCGCGAGCGCCGTGCGAACGTACTCCGTCAAGATCGAGAGGTTCGTGATGCGATCTGCGTTATCGACGATCGTTTGCAGGATGGTTTCGAGATCACGAATCGGGATGCGTTCGCTCAAGAGGTTGCGCAGCACAGTATGCACGAGCGAGACTTTCAACTTGTCCGGGTTGACTTCTTCGAGCAGCTTGGGAGCAACCTCTTTCAAGCTACCAATCAGCTCATGCAAGTGCTGCCGCGTGAGCAGTTCGTCGGCGTGTCGACGCACCATTTCGATCAAGTGCATCACGACGATTAATGCAGGCTCGGCGCAGGAGAAGCCATTCATCGACGCGCGGTCGCGTAGATGCGGCTCGATCCAATACGCCGGAGCACCACTGAGCGGGTCGGTCGTTTCTAATCCCGGCAGCGAGCCTTTGGCGGCTCCGCGATTCACGGCCAATAAGCAGTTCGGCCACACTTCGCCGCGCGCCACCTCTTGATCGCGCAGACTGATGACATACTCGTTGATACCCAGCCACGAGTTATCGCGGACGCGCACCTTGGGAACGATGATGCCCAGTTCGTCGGCGATCTGATGCCGAATCTGCAGGACACGATCGAGCAGATCGCCGCCTTTGGTGATGTCCGCCAGCGGCACCAGTCCCGCACCCAGTTCGAGCATGATAGGTTGCACGTGCAGCTTGTCTTCGGGTTTGTCTTCGGCGGCTGCGGCCTCCGCTTTGTCGTTCGTGGCTTGAGCCGCTTTTTGCACCGTCGCTTGTTCGGATTTCCGCAGTACCCAACCCACGATCGCGCAGGCAGTTGCCAGTCCAAAGAGCGGTGCTTTCGGCAGTCCCGTGATGGTCAAGAACATCAAGAAGCCGGACGACAAAAACATCGCGAGCGGATGGCGGAAGAGTTGCCCCACAACATCGCTTGGCAAGTCGCTGTCCGACGACGTGCGTGTCACGATTAATCCCGACGCGAGCGAGATCAAAAACGCAGGCACTTGAGTCACGAGTCCATCGCCGATCGTCAGCTTCGTATAGACCTCGGCGGCTTCGCCGAAGCTCATGCTATGTTCGACCACACCGACATAGAGTCCGCCGATCACGTTGATGAGTGTGATGACGATCCCTGCAATCGCATCGCCGCGTACGAACTTACTGGCACCGTCCATCGAGCCGTAGAAGTCGGCTTGCAACCCAATCTCATCACGACGGATCTTGGCTTGCTGCTGATTGATGGCTCCGGCAGCAAGTTCTGCGTCAATCGCCATTTGGCGTCCCGGCATTCCATCCAAGAAGAATCTCGCCGCGACTTCGCTGATGCGTCCGGCACCTTTCGTAATCACCAAGAACTGAATTGCGATCAGAATGCAAAATAAGATCAGCCCGACAACGAGTTTGTCCCCGGCAACGAACTCGCCAAAGGCTTGAATGACATGCCCGGCTGCGGCCGTTTTTTCGGTGCCACCGTTCGTCAAAATGAGTCGCGTCGATGCGAGGTTGAGCACGAGTCGGACGAGCGTTGTACCCAACAGCAAAGCGGGGAAAACGCTGAACTCCAGTGGCTTCGCGACATAGATCGTCGTTAACAAGATGAGGACGGAGACGGTGATGTTGCAGGCCAAGAAGAGGTCCAGAAACATCGCGGGTAGAGGCAGGACAATGACGCCTACCGAAGCGACGATGAGCAGTGGAAACACTAGCCCTCGCAGCATGCTCCAAGTTCCGCGCGTCCCTGCGCCAGCCGCCTGCATTCAAGCTCTCCTCATAGTTCTCGGCTTGTTCTACCAACGAACGTCCGACGCGCAGTCCTTTGCGGCGTCAACTCAGCGACATGTGGTAGCCCGATCTCGCGAAATGTGTCCAGAGCACTCCAAGTTGGAGGTCGTGCTCTTTCGCCGGTGCCAGGCGGGTCGATACACACTCCACACGTTTGAACGATGTCCCTGTCGGAGTTCGATGATGCTCACTCTGCGAGGCAATCTGCTTAACAGTCAGAGTCCGCTGAGCCGCCGAGGTTTCTTGCAAGTGGGTGGGTTTGCGGCAGCCGGTTTGACGATGCCCCAACTGCTGGCGGCGCGGGCGGCCCAGGCTACCGAGACGCGGCGCGATACGGCTTTGGTGTGCTTCTTCATGGCCGGAGGACCATCGCATACGGATTCCTACGATTTGAAGCCTGATCAGCCCATCGAAGTGCGCGGACCGTTCTCGCCGATTCCGACCAATGTGCCCGGCTTCGATGTCTGCGATTTGATGCCTCGGCATGCCGCGATCGCCGATAAGCTCGCTTTAGTACGCTCACTGACACATGACCTTTCCGTTCACGATGACGCCACGCATCTCGTGCAGACCGGGCATCCGCTGCTCAATGCTCGACAGCGTGGGCAGCAGAATCCCAGTCAAGGTTCGGTGATCTCGTTGCTGCGCGGGCCGGTGCAGTCGGGCATGCCGGCTTATGTTTGCATTCCTGAGGACTATCGGCGGCACATGGGGTTCTATGAGCATGCTGCCTTTTTGAACTCGCGCCACAACGCGGTTGATGCCGGGGGCGATCCGAGTTTGGGCAATTATCGCCCGCCGGATTTTGCGTTGCCGAAAGGCATCGAAGTCGGACGTGTCACTTCGCGACGGTCGTTGCTGAGTGAACTTGATCAAGTCCGGCGGCAGGTCGATGCGCAGCGTTTGAGTGAATCGGTCGACGAGTTTCAGCAGCAAGCGTTCGATCTGATTTGCGGCTCGAAAGCGCGCGAAGCATTCGATCTCGCTCAGGAACCCGAGGCGATTCGCAATCAATATGGGCGACACGCTTATGGGCAGTCAGCGCTGCTCGCGCGGCGACTCGTCGAAGCCGGAGTCACTTGTGTCACGATCAATCTCTATGAGAAAGACGTCGATTGGTGGGACGATCATTACACGATCGAGAAGAACTTGCGCAAGCGGTTGCCGCTTTACGATCAAGCCCTCGCGGCGTTGATTGAAGACTTGCACGCGCGCGGGTTGCAGGAGCGCGTGCTCGTCGCGGCGTTCGGTGAGTTCGGTCGAGCACCGCGCATCGACCAGTACGCGGGTCGCGGCCATTGGCCCAAAGCGATGCACGCTGTGCTCAGTGGAGCGGGCATCAAGCCGGGGATGATCTATGGTTCAACGACCGCCAATAGCGCTGAGCCTGCTGACAACGCGCTGCCTGCGGGCGATCTATTGGCAACAATCTATGACGTGCTCGGCATTGATCCCGGAGCAATCGTCGTTGATCGGCAGAATCGACCTGTGCCGATTCTGCCGATCGGCAAACCGATTGAAGCGATCCTGCGTCGGGGGACATGACGCCCGCTCGCCGAAATGCTCGAAGGTTCTCAGAATGCGTCCGCGACTTGGGCTGCATTCTTCCCTTCGAAGGTTTATCGCATGCGAACTCTGATCAAGAACGCTCAGTGCGTGCTGCCGAGCGGTATTCAGCAAACTCATGTGCTCATTGAAGGCTCGCGCATTGCGAGCATCGACGCGCCGGCAAGCACTCAAGCGGATGAAGTCATCGACGCGAGCGGTCTGCATCTGATTCCCGGAGTCATTGACGATCAGGTTCACTTCCGAGATCCGGGGCTGACTCACAAAGAGGATCTGCATACGGGCAGCCTCGCGTGCGCTAAAGGCGGCATCACGACCTTCTTAGAGATGCCGAACACAAAGCCGCCGGCGGTCACTCAAGAGTTGCTTGAAGAGAAGCTCGCGATCGGCGCGTCGAAGTGCGTCGTCAACTACGGCTTCTACATCGGAGCGACTCCGAAGAACGTCGATGTGCTCAAGGCCGCGCGACGCACTCCCGGCATCAAGATCTTCATCGGGTCGAGCACCGGCGACTTACTCGTTGACGAGCAAGACGCACTCGAATGCATCTTCGCCGAGACGACGTTGCCGATCTGTGCTCACTGCGAAGATGAGGCGACGGTCAAAGCGAACGCTGCGCGACTCAATGGCGGCAGCAGCTATGCCGAGCATTCACAGATTCGCGATCACGCTGCGGCGAAGATCGCGACCGCTCGCGCACTCGATCTCGCGAAGCGGCATCGGCATCGGTTTCATGTGCTGCATGTCTCGACGGCGGATGAGTTGCCGCTGATCCGCGACCATGAAGGATTGATTACAGCCGAAGTCTGCCCGCATCATCTCTTCTTCAACATCGACGACTACGAACGCCTGAAGTCGCTCGTGCAGATGAACCCGTCGATCAAGACGAAGGCCGACAACGACGCGCTCTTCGCCGCATTGCTCGACGGCACGATTCAAGTCGTCGCGACCGATCACGCACCGCACACACTGGAAGAAAAAGCACAGCCTTATCCGAAGTCGCCGTCGGGACTGCCGGCGGTCGAGAACTCATTGGCGCTGATGCTCGATCAAGTGAATCGCGGACGTTGCTCGATCGAGCAAGTCGTGCATTGGATGTGCGACGCGCCGGCTCGAGTATGGGACATCGTCAACAAAGGCCGCATCGCGGAGGGCTACGACGCGGATCTCGTGCTTGTCGACATGCAGAAGTCAGCAACGATTCGCAACGCCGAGCAGGTGACGAAGTCCGGATGGAGTCCCTGGGACGGAGTCACGCTGCAAGGCTGGCCGATTCGCACATGGGTCAACGGCAGCACGGTGTTCGCCGATGGCAAGCTGAACCGCGAGCATCGAGGCCGCGAAGCCATCTACGATCACGCTCGCGGCGGCTACTGGGCGACGAATTGAGAGGATGCAGTGATGGCTCGAAAACCTCGTTTAGCGGTCTTCAAATTCGCCAGTTGCGACGGTTGCCAGTTGACCCTGCTTGATTGCGAAGACGAACTGCTTGCGATCGGCGAGCGCCTCGACATTGTGCATTTTCTGGAGGCCTCCGATCGCACAGAGCCGGGACCGTATGATGTCACGTTAGTCGAAGGTTCGATCACCACTCCCGAGGACGCCGAACGCATTCAACAGATTCGTCGCGACTCGAAGTTTCTCGTCACGCTCGGCGCGTGCGCGACGTCGGGCGGCATTCAAGCGCTGCGCAATTGGGCCAATCACGAGGACTATCTGCGAGCCGTCTATGCTTCACCGGAGTTCATTCACTCGCTCACCACTTCGACGGCCATTGCTGAGCATGTTTCGGTCGACTTCGAATTGCGCGGTTGTCCGATCGACAAGCGGCAGTTGTTCGAGGTCGTGCGTTCGTTGTTACATGGTCAGAAGCCGCGCACGCCGAACCATTCGGTCTGCCTCGATTGCAAACGGCGCGGAACCGTTTGCGTCATGGTTGCTCAAGGCGTGCCCTGCTTAGGACCGGTGACGCAGTCCGGCTGCGGAGCAATCTGCCCGGCGTACGATCGCGGTTGTTACGGCTGTTTCGGCCCAAATTCGCAAGGCAACCTCGTGAGCTTGACGACGCAGTTGCAAACCACGGGAGTCGCGACTGACGACATCGTGCGCAATCTGCGTCTCTTCAACGCCTATGCTCCCGAGTTCCGACAAGAGAGCGAGCGGTTGGCTGGCGATTGCGCGCATGCCACCTAAGGCGAGAGGGGTTTGCTCGTCCCCGATTGCTGTGGCGGATCAGACTCAATAACCGACGGCCGCACCATCTTTGCGTGGCTCGGTGGCTCCATGCAGAACCCCATTTTTCCAGTCGATGAGGATGCCCTGATAACCGCCGTAGCCGCCCGGCGAACGCACGATGTGGTGGCCTTTGGCTTTGAGAATCCGCGCGGCTTCGGCAGAGATGCCGCTTTCGATGGCAACGCTGCCGCCGTTCGGATCCAGAGGCTCGCCGGTCGGAGTCTGTGATCCGTAATGACAAAATCGAGCGGCATCTCCCGCCGCTTGGACGTTCATGCCGAAGTCAATGAGGTTCAGCAGCACCTGCACATGACCCTGTGGCTGCATGTCTCCGCCCATCACCCCAAAGCAGAAGTAAGGTTGGCCGTCTTTGGTCACCATGGCTGGGATGATCGTGTGAAAGGGGCGCTTGCCGGGTTCGAACCGATTGAGGTGTTGGTTATCTAGCGCGAATAAGTTGCCTCGATTCTGGATCGCAAAGCCGACCTCGCCGGGCACCACCTGCGAGCCGAACCCGTAGTAGAGGCTTTGAATCAACGAGCAGCAGTTGCGGTCTTTATCGACGACCGTCAGATAAATGGTGTCGCCGTGTGTGAGTTTCGGGTCACCAGCAGGCACGTTCGTTGCCGCTTGATCGAGCCGAATGCGCGCTCGCTGCGTCTTCGCATAGCTCTTCGAAATCAGCTCTTTGACTGGCAGCTTGTTGAACGCAGGATCGGCATAGAACTTCGCTCGATCTGCAAACGCGAGCTTCTTGGCCTCCACGAGCAGATGCAGCAACTCGCCGGAATTGTGACCGAGGCTCTTGACATCGAAGTGTTCCAACACATTGAGCATCTCTAAGACCGCGATGCCTTGCCCGTTGGGTGGAAGCTCCCAAACGTCGTAGCCCCGATAGTTTGTTGAGACGGGTTCGATCCATTCCGAAGTGTGCTTCGCAAAGTCCTCGCGGGAAAAGAATCCACCGTTTCGTTCGCTGAAGGCAACGATCTGCTCGGCAATCGCTCCTTGATAGAAGGCATCCCGACCGTCCTTGGCGATTGCTCGATAAGTCGCCGCGAGTCGCGGGTTACGGAAAAGTTCGCCGAGCTTGGGTGCTCGACCATTCGGCAGATAAGTCCGAGCGGAGTCGGGCCACTCTTGGAGGCGGCTTTCGGAAGCAGCCCAATAGCCCGCGATGACTTCAGGCACAGGCACGCCGTCTTCGGCGGCGTGAATCGAGGCCGCGAGCAACTTCTCGAAGGGCAGGGTTCCGAACTTGCGACGCAGTTCACCCCAGCCGTCGACGCATCCAGGCACTGACCATGACAGAGGGCCGTAGGTCGGAATTTCAGCGAGTCCCTTTTGCTGAAAGATCTCACGCGAGAGCTTGAGTGGACTGCGACCACTCGCATTCAGTCCATAAAGCTTTTGCGTCTTGGCATCCCAATAGATGACAAACAGGTCTCCGCCGATGCCGCAACTCATCGGTTCGACCAGGCCGATCATGGCGTTGGCAGCAATTGCGGCATCAGCAGCGTTGCCGCCAGCTTTGAGGATATCGAGACCGGCTTGAGCAGCGAGCGGATGGCTCGTGGCGACGATGCCATTCTTGGCAATGACCACCGAGCGACTTTGGCTGGGTTTGCCCGCCGTTCGCTCGTATTCGGCACCAACGGTGAAATCGAAGTCAACGATCGGAATCAGTGCAGTGAGCATGATCGTTCTCCAAAGTGCCGTGCTAAAACTGGACAGCAACTGGCGTAGCTTGACTCCTTGCCCTTGCCCCATAACATCCCGCCCCTTTCCGCCAGAAAATTTGGTGGTTACGCGTCGGACATCCGACAGCAAGTTTCTTCCGCGATTGTAGTTACGGTGAAGCAAGATGGCCGTTCCAAAGAGACGCAAATCTCACTCGAAAGTGCGCATGCGTCGCGCACACTGGAATCTAAAAGCCCCTCAGTTGGGTCTGTGCCATAATTGCGGCGCTCGGATTCTGAGCCATGTTGTTTGCCCGTTATGTGGGTTTTACCGTGGCCGCAAAGTGATCGAAGTCAAAGACTAACCCATGCGAGTTGCGCTCGACGCGATGGGCGGCGACTTTGGTGCTGCCCCCAACATTGACGGTGCGATTGCCGCGTTGCAGACGCTGAGCGACCTCCACATTCAATTGGTGGGTGATCGCCCTCAGCTCGAAGCGATGTTGGAGAAGTCCGGATTTTCCAGCGACCGACTTGAAGTCGTTGAATCCGACGGCTGGGTTGAGATGCACGAAAAGCCGGTCGATGCCTTGCGCAAAAAGCCCAATTGCTCGATCGCAGTGTGCTGGAAGTTGATGGCTGAGAAGTCTGTCGATGCTGTCGTCAGCGCTGGTCACACCGGTGCGGTGGTAGCAGCAGGCTTAAGAACGCGATTGTTCCTCAAGAACGTGAAGCGACCCGGGATCGCGGTGGCACTGCCAACCCTAAAAGGTCGGGCAGTCATCGTTGACGTGGGTGCGAATCCGGCAGCGCGTCCCGAACACCTCTATCAATACGGAGTGATGGGCGCCGTCTACGCTCGACGGATTCTGGGTATCGAGAATCCGCGTGTCGGCTTGATGAACATCGGCAGCGAAGAGGGTAAGGGCAACGATCTTTATCGCGAGACACACACGTTGCTGGCTCAAAGTCGACTGAAAGATTGCTATATCGGCAACGTGGAAGGTCGAGATCTCTACTCCGGCGGTGTGGATGTCATCATCTGTGAAGGCTTCGTTGGTAACGTCATCTTGAAAGTCAGCGAAGGCATGGCGGACTTCCTCTTTAAGTCCGTGACTCCCGAAGTTGTCGGCCGGCTGAGTGCCGAGCGAGGTATCGCGAAGCAGGCCTTTGAGGATGTCGGTCGCCGTTATCAATACAGCGAAGAGGGCGGTGCGCCGCTACTCGGGATCGACGGGACCTGCATCATTTGTCATGGATCGAGCGATTCGCGATCGATCAACAATGCGTTGCGAGTAGCTTCGAAGTTTAAAGACCAGAGTATCAACGAACACATCGTCGAAGAGCTGTCTGCTGAGATGGTCGCAGCCCCCGTATAGTCCGTTACTTCATCCAGTATTGACTCCAAGTTTGCTTCTTACTTCGTGCAACCCGACGTCCTCAAGGCGCCGGGTTGTGTTGTTAAATCACTGGTTTCAAAGGGCGCCGCATGAGCAACGTGGCTTTTTTATTTCCCGGGCAAGGCGCGCAGCACGTCGGCATGGCGAAGTCGATTTGCGAGCGACTGCCCTCAGCTAAGCAACTTTTTGATCGAGCCAATGACGTGCTTGGATTCGATCTGGCGAAACTGTGTTTTGAGGGGCCTCAAGAGCAGCTCGACAAGACCGACATTAGTCAGCCTGCGCTGTATGTCAGCAGCTTGGCGTGTCTCGAACTGGTCAAAGCCGAGAAGCCAGAATTGTTGGACCGCTGCGCCTTCGCTGCGGGCTTAAGCCTGGGCGAATACACCGCGCTGGCCTTTGCTGGCGCGATATCGTTTGAGGACGGATTGCGCGTCGTGCGTCGTCGGGGAGAAGCCATGCAAGCTGCGGCGGACGCGACTCCCTCGGGGATGGTCAGTGCCTTGTTGCTTGATGACGCGAAAGTTGCGGATGTTGTCGAGAAAGCTCGGGCGGCGGGACAGCGGATCTGGACTGCAAACTTTCTGTGCCCCGGTAATACAGTGTTGTCGGGTGATAAAGCGGCATGCGAAGCGGCGCTTAAATTGGTCGAAGAAGCAGGAGGGCGTCCGATTGCGTTGGCTGTTGCCGGCGCGTTTCATACCGAAATCATGCAGTCGGCGGTTGGTTCGTTGACCGACGTTCTTGGCTCAGTTGTTCTGCAGTCGCCTCGACTTCCGGTCATTTCCAATGTCGATGCAGAAGCGCACAGCGATCCAGCAGATATTCGTGGAATCTTGGCGCGGCAGGTTGTGAATCCGGTCTTATGGGAGAAGTGTGTTCGCAAGTTAATGGCGTCGGGAGTCACCGAGTTCTACGAGATCGGACCGGGTAAGGTGCTTAAGGGTTTGATGAAGCGGATTGACCGTAAAGCCAGTTGCGAGTCGATCAATGATACCCCCTAGTCGCCTGCCGTGATTTCGACTCGGTGTTTCTCGGTCATGAGCGGGGATTTCAACGCACATTTGCGAGTCGTAGATCAGTGATGTTGTCCCTGGAACGGATCGGAAGGGGCTCCCTAGAATCGGATGCGACTTTTCAGGCTCAACCTCAAACAGACTTCACTCTTTCTGCTGTGACTGAGGAGATCTTCAATGAAGCTTACATGCTGTGTTTCACGTTGGTTCGTACTGGCCCTGATGGCAGTCGGAGCCCTGGCTTCGTCTGCGGTTGCTCAAGGGACTGCGGCTAAGTCGAAACCGACGGAGGCGTTCACGACTGGTTCGTCGGATGCGATCATCCAATTTGTCAACGAGCAAATTCGACAAGGTTGGGAAAACAACGAAGTCAAACCATCAGAATTGGCCGACGATTCGGAATGGATCCGCCGTGTGCATCTCGACATTGTCGGGCACATTCCGGAATCGGATGTGGTCGACAAGTTCATTACCGACAAAGACAAAGCCAAGCGCGCCAAGCTGATCGACAAGCTGCTCGATGACGACGGTTACGTGCGCAATTTCACAACGATTTGGACCAATCTTTCGATTGGTCGCGGCACTCCACGCCGGGTCAGCCGCAACGGCATGCAGAAGTTCTACCGCGAAGCCTTCGCCAAGAATCGCCCGTGGAATGAAGTCGTGTATGACATTGTTTCGGCGGAGGGGCACTACGAAGAAAACGGTGCCGTGAACTACATGCTGGCACAGATGCAGATGGCCGATGAAATGGTGCAGGCCACGGCGAAGACTGCTCGGTTGTTTTTGGGCGTGCAGGTGCAATGCACTCAGTGCCACAACCATCCGTTTAACGACTGGCAGCAGAGCCAATTCTGGGAGTTCAACAGCTTCTTCCGTCAAGCTCGCAAGATCGATCATCAGAAGGCCGACCCCAAGACTGGCCGCCGTATTGATGACTATTCGGAACTCGTTTTTGGCAACTTCACGGGTCCGGTCTACTTCGAGAAACGCAATGGTGAAATGCGTGTTGCTTATCCGAAGTATTACGAGAAGCAGATCGAAGATGGCGACGGTATTGATCGTCGCAAAGAGTTTGCGAAGTTGGTGACCGAGGGTGATAAGCCGTTGATCGCTTTAGCGTTGGTCAATCGGATGTGGGGGCATTTCTTCGGTTATGGCTTTACCAAACCGATCGACGACATGGGGCCACACAATCAAGCCTCGCATCCTGCGTTGCATGATCGATTGGCCGAAGAGCTTGTGAAGAGTCGGTATGACGCGAAGCAACTCATTCGTTGGATTTGCAACAGCGAAGCTTACAACCTCACAAGCCGTATCGTCGAAAGTATGAAGAACAAAGACGGTGAAGTCGTGAAAGCCGGCAATGACATGGATAACCCGGCTGCGGGCGAGACGCCGCTCTTCAGTCACATGTATGTGAAGTCGATGGAAGCCGAGCAGCTTTACGACTCGCTGATCATCGCGACCGATGCGCATCGCTCGGGTCGTGGAAGTTGGGAACAAGCCGAGCGTCAGCGTCAGGAATGGCTGCGTCAGTTTGTGTTGACTTTCGGCACGGACGAAGGTGACGAGTCAACAACCTTCAACGGCACGATCCCGCAAGCGCTCGCGTTGATGAACGGTGAAGTCGTGAAGAATGCCGTGAACGTCGCCAAGGGGAGCTACTTGCGAGAGGTTCTGGAAGGTCCAGAAAAAGAAGAAGCCAAGATCAAGAAGCTCTATTTGGCGACTTTGAGTCGCGTACCGAATCCGAAAGAGACAGTCATGGCTCAACAAATGTTGAAGGCCAACAAGGATAAGGTCTCTGCTTATCAAGACTTGTTCTGGGCTTTGTTGAACTGCAATGAGTTCATCTTCATCCATTAGAAATTGAGCCGCTCGATGGAGTGGCATGTGACTAACGGAAAGCCAGTGCGAGCATTGCTTGCGCTGGCTTTGTCGTTTGAGTCGGTGGCCTTCCGCAGGCTGTCCCGGCCATAAGGACGTATGAATCGCTGAGCCCATCACAGCGAAAGCCATAGCAGCAGGATGTTCGTGGCATTGAAGAGCACATGCAGCACAACGACGCTCCAATAACTGCGAGTGCAGTCGTAGACAACGCCCAGAACGAGCGCGAGTGGCAGCAACGGCACCGCATCAGGCCAACGATGCACGACAGCGAAAACGAGTGCTGTCGCGATGATTGCCGCCCAACGTGGGAGCAGACGACGCGCAGCTGATTGCAGGATCACTCGGTAGAGCAACTCTTCAACCAGCGGCGCGCAGATGACGGCGGCGAGGACAACCCACAACAGAGTGTCGATGCTCGGCTGTGATTGAATCAGCCGCAGTAGTTGATGCTGGCTCTTGTCAGTCCGCAGGGGAGTGGTGAGCCAATAGACAATCGCTACCGGAGCGAATGCCACGGCATAACCATAGGCGCCCCTCGCGAATTGCTGGCCAAGCTTTTGAGAGTGAAAACCGAGCTGACTCGGATGTGTCTGCTGATCAAGCAGGAGCGGCAGAGCGATGATGACTCCGAGCAGCGCGGTCGAACTGCACACCGATTGCACGTTAGAGATACCGAAGTCATCGCGCGGTGCTGGCTTTGGCTGCGTCACGATCATTAACGAAAGCCCAATCGACAGAGCGGTCATTAAAAGTGCCGCCCAATGAGGCTTGGGTGGTGGCTCGCAAGGCTCCGACAGTGGCCGACTGCCGCGACACCATTGCACGGCCAACCTGATCCACGCGGTGACGCTTAGCACGAGCAAGCCGAGTCCAATCGCGGTCGCGAGCGGCGAGAGTTCGGCCATGACGATGTTCTCTGGAGGACGGGATAAAAACGTATGGCAATGTAGTCTTCACGGCATCCGAGACGAATGAGGACGCTGCTCCTGAGAGTAGCGGCAGAGTGTGCTGAGCGTTGCGGGAGATTTTCTCAGCTCAAAGATTGAGGGCACTCTTCGATTACTCACTCAAGGCCGAATCAAAGTGCGTCGACCGATTCGAATTCAAATTCTGCTGCCCTTCGCACTGCTGCTGATTGCCGCAGTGACCAGCATGGCGTTTGTCGCGTCATGGCTCGCGGCACGACGAGTCGAACGCGAGATCGTCGGGCAACTTAGTGGAGTGCTCGCGACGATTGAGCAGACGAGTCTGAATTACACCGACACAATCTTGCTCAAGATGCGCGGGCTTTCGGGGGCCGAGTTCGCAGCGCTTAATACCGATGGTCGACTCGTCGGAGCGACGCTGAGTGATCTTCCAGAACGACTCGATCAAGTGGGTCTGGCTCCGGTGCTTACCTCAGAGACGCGACTCGGCGAAGTGCCGAGGTTGTCGATTCATGAGACGACGTATCTAGCGATCCGCGCGCGGGCCACCGGATCGTCTGCCGTGACGACGCTTGTTGTGCTCTATCCCGAAGCTCGTTGGCGCGAAGCTCAATGGCAAGCCGTTTGGCCGCCGTTGGTTGTGGGTGTTGGCACGATCGTGTTGATGATGGCCGTCTCGGCTTGGATCGCTGAGCGCATCGCGCGGCGCGTACGACTTGTTGAGCAACTCATGTCGGATCTCGCGAACGGTCGGTTCTCGTCAGTGCCGACGTCGGAACCGCGTGATGAGCTTGATGATTTGGTCGGCAGCGCAAATCGGTTGTCGGAACAGCTTGCCGGTTTGCAGCAGACGATTCGTCGCACTGAACGCGTACGTGTGCTCGCTCAATTGGCCGGAGGGCTCGCGCATCAACTTCGCAATTGCGTCACTGGAGCGCGGCTCGCAGTGCAGTTGCATCAGCGGCGTTGTACGGCGAGCGGACACACCGGGCATGACGACAGTTTGTCGGTCGCATTGCAGCAATTGTCGCTGACCGAGGAGCACGTCAAACGTCTGCTGTCCTTAAGTCGGCAACGCGAAGAACGGCGAACCGTAGGCACGGTCGGAGCGGTCATCGACGATGTGCTGCGATTGGTTGGGCCAGTCTGTCAACACGGACGAGTGACACTGACCGCGCCGACGTTGGAGGAAGTCGCTGCTCAGTGGCTTACGAACGATGTCGACGGGTTGCGTACCGCGCTGCTCAATCTGGTGCTCAACGGCACCGAAGCCGCCGGTCCAGACGGTGACGTTGCACTTGCGTGTTACATCGTCGATGACGAACTGTTGCTAACCGTGAGCGACTCTGGAATGGGCCCTCCAGAGTCGGTACGCGAGACATTGTTCGAGCCGTTTGTGACATCAAAACCAGAAGGCGTTGGGTTGGGACTTTCGCTCGTAAAGCAGGCGCTCGACGATCAAGGGGCGAGTGTCGGTTGGCAGCGTGACGGCGAGCGAACAGTGTTCGAGGTGCGGCTGCGACGTGCTGACAGGCCCTGAGCGCTGAATGATCGAGAATCGAGGAGCAACTGATGACCCAGCGAGTTTGTCGAATCGAGTGGATCGCGATGGCGATGACGGGGCTTGTCATGCTTGGTTGCGGAGTCTGGCAGGCCCTTGCGCAGGAACCAAAGAACGTGGCGGTCGACTTCGTGCGCGACGTGCAACCGATCTTGAGACGCGCGTGTTGGGAATGTCATAGCGCGGCGAAACGCGAAGGTGGACTCGCGCTCGATCAACGCGCGGCGGCACTCCAAGGTGGCGATGGTGGCGCTGTGATCGTGCCCGGCAAAGCGGCTGCGAGTGAATTGATCCGCCGCGTGCGTTTGCCGAAGTCGGAGAGCGAAGTCATGCCGGCGCGCGGTGAGCCGCTCAAGAAAAGTGAAGTTGCTGTGCTCGTGAATTGGATTAACGCTGGGGCTGGTTGGCCTGCAGAAACAAAGGCCGCGTCTCATTGGGCTTATGTGCCCCCTCGGAAGAGCAAACCGCCACGCATTGCTGAGCCTGATTTGGCGCGCACAGCGATCGACCGTTTCATCATCGCACGGCTCGATCAGGAGGGCCTCAAGCTCGCCCCGTCAGCGGAACGATCGACGCTCGTGCGACGTGTGTTCTTTGATTTGATCGGCTTGCCGCCGTCTCCGAGTGAACTGCAAGCCTTTGACGAAGACCTGCGAATGGACTCGGCAGCCACCGACGCGGCGAAGTTCGAGGCCGCCTATGAGCGACTCGTCGATCGATTGCTCGCTTCGAATCAGTTCGGAGTGAAGTGGGCACGTCCTTGGCTCGATGCGGCGCGGTATTCGGACTCACATGGCTTTCAGCGCGACGACCTGCGCGATGTGTGGGCTTATCGCGACTGGGTCGTCCACGCGCTCAACGCGGATATGCCGTTTGATCAATTCACGATCGAGCAACTGGCGGGCGATCTCTTGCCGCAGCCCACCGAGCAGCAACTGATTGCGACGGGTTTCAATCGCAACGCGCCGACGAATGTGGAGGCAGGTTCTGATCCTGAAGAGACGCGAGTCAATCAAGTCTTCGATCGCGTTAATACGCTGGGGATGGTTTGGCTCGGCACGTCGCTCGAATGCTGCCAGTGTCACGATCACAAGTACGATCCCTTCACGACCCAGGACTACTACGGGCTGTTCGCGATCTTCAATCAGACGGAACTTGAGGCCGACCGTTCAAACCCCAAGGTGCCGGGTTCCATTCGGTTTCTTGGTCCTGAGATGTCGCTCCGAGGCATAGCCGACGTCGAGTCGATCGATGACGAGAACAAGAAGCCCAAGAAGGCGACGACTCTGGTGATGCGTGAGGTGGCGATGCCGCGTGCCTCGTCGGTCTTTCAACGTGGCGACTTCCGATCTCCAGGAGCGAGTGTTGTTCCGGCGACTCCGGCAGCGCTGCCGCCAGCGCGTTCTCAGACAGACGGCGCCCGACTGACACGCTTGGATCTCGCGCGGTGGCTTGTCGCGGCAGAAAATCCACTGACGGCGCGCGTGGTTGTCAATCGTTGGTGGGCCGAGATCTTTGGGCAGGGATTGGTCTCAACACCGGAAGACTTTGGAATCAAAGGCGAAGCACCGTCGCATCCAGAACTCTTGGATTGGCTCGCAGTTGACTATGTCGAACGTGGATGGTCGCTCAAGAGGTTGTTGCGGCAGGTCGTGCTGTCGACTGCGTATCGGCAGTCTGCGCGAGCGACTTTCGAACAACGTACCGCTGACGATCGCAACGTCTGGTTATCGCGTGGTCCGCGGTTCCGCATGGATGCCGAGATGATTCGCGACAACTTGCTCGCGGTGTCGGGATTGCTAAGTCTAAATCAAGGCGGGCCATCGATTCGGCCTCAACAGCCGGACGGATTGTGGGTGAAGGTCGGCGGTCAGCGCTACAACTACGTCGTCAGTTCCGGCGAGTCGGCCTATCGCCGCGGCATCTATGTCGTTTGGAAACGAGGCGCTCCGTATCCGAGCTTCATCAATTTTGACGCCAACAATCGGCTTGCGTGTCGAGTGCGACGGCCTCGCACGAACACTCCATTGCAAGCACTGACACTGCTCAATGATCCCGTCTATGTCGAAGCGGCGCTGGCCTTCGCGCGACGGATTATTGTCGAAGCGGCTGAGTCGAATACCGATGCACGGATCGAGCAGGCGTTTCGAATCGCTTTGCAACGTGAGCCGCGTGCATCTGAAAGCTCAACGCTCCGACAACTCTTCAGCGACCAGCGCACTGCGAACGAGCAGTCGCCTCAATCCACTAAAGCTTTGATCGGCAAGACGCCCATTCCGGAAGGCACCACAGCCGCTGAGTTTGCTGCGTGGTATGCCGTTGCGGCCGCGATGCTCAACTTGGACGAAACAATCACGAAACCCTGATTTTGGATGGCTTCAGAAATCAATTCACGAGTCCGGCGAGCTTGACAACAAGTTGCTCGATTTGGATCCGTTCATGCAGCGCACTGGCCCCTTTGAGTCCGATGTCGGTGTCCATCAGTTCGCGAGTGAGTCGCTCGGCTCGTTCACGACCGATGCGTCGCAGATAGGCCTGCCCGGTACCAACTTCGTTGGCCCAACAACCGGCTTGAGTGAGTGCTTCTCCCAGCGGTGCTCCCTGTCGTGATAGCTCAGTTCCGACGGCCATCTTTTTGAATGTGAAACTAATCCCGCCCAGCAGCATGAGCGGATGGCTGCCCGAGACCAGCAGTTTGTCGAGAGCTTGCAGGGCGTCGTTCATCCGTCCGTCGCGAATGGCATCGTTCATGAACCATGTCGTCTCGGTCTTCCAATCCCCGACCAGCTTGCGCACGGCGTCGGCGTCGATTGTCGCGTTGTCTCCAACATACGCAGCCAGCTTACCGAGTTCTTGTTCGAGATGCCCTAAGTGCATCCCGACGAGTTCCACCAACAACGCCGAAGCATTGGGAGCGATCGACTTGCCGTACTCGGCTTTGGCGACGTCTTGCAACCAACGTGTCAGTGCCGGGCCTTTGAGCGGGCTACATTCAATGACCGCTCCCGTCTTGTTGATGATCTTGTAGATCTTTTGATTCGAGGGCAGCGATTTCAGATCGAGAATCAGGACCGACTTCTTCGCGGGTTTCTCACCATAGGCTTCGAGTGCTGCGCGGTTCTCGGTGAGGAATTCGTTGGCGTCTTCGATCACGACGACGCGCTTGCCGCCCCACATCGGCACGGTCAGCAGTTCCGATTTAATGGTCTGCCAGGTGGTCTCTTTGCCGGGGAACTTGGTGGGAGTCTCGCCTTCAGAGAGTGCCGCTTTGCCGATGGCTTCGATGACCGACAGCTTTAGCGAGCGTTCTTCACCGGTGAGCGCAGCCACCATCGGAGCGGTCGCTGAGGCATCTTTGGCTTTGAGAAAATCAGTGGCGTGCATGAGCGTCAGCGACCGTATTGACCATCATTTTTTGAGCGGCGTAGAGTCCCGCCCCTCATCGGGCCGGTGAGACTGCGATCATTTTGGATTGCGGAGATCCTTTGCCGCTTTTGAGCGGTACTCTGATCTTTGTCGATATGCGTTCTACGCGGCCGGGAAGTCTCTTAGAAAAACGAGGCACAGCCGCAATGCGGGAAAGGATTCCCGCAGTCCAAGGGGCCAGCCTTCCGGGATCCTGACCAGGGGCCGAAAGGCCGTCAAACGGATGTCATGAGGATATCCCTGCTACAATTACGAACTTATTGAGAAGACACTTTGGCATGGAAGCCGTTTTGCCCCCAGCGTTGCCACTCTTGCTCCCGGCGGAAGCTCAGTTTCGCTGCCCGGATGAGCCACACACGATCTCGCGGTCGGTGCATTTGGCGCGGCTGGCGGCCTTCTATCCCAAGTGCCGTCATTGCCAACACCGGCATGACACCGGCCACTTGCCGCCCACCGTCGTTGAGCAAATTCAAGATGTCGAACGACAGCGCGCTCCGCATCGGTCGCTCTTCCAAATCGACGGAGTGCGCGGGGTGTTTCATAACGAACTGACTCCTGCGATCGCGGGGCGCATCGCGGGAGCACTCGCCAGTCTCTTGTGGGAAGCCGTGCCACTGACCGCGCGGAGTTCGTCGGCTTCGGGAACCGTTGTGAAACGCTCGGGGCCAATGGTCGCGATTGGCTATGACGAACGGCCTTCGTCGCCCGTCTTATTCGCCATGGTCGCGGACTCGTTGCGAATGATGGGCTGCGAAGTGGTGGATCTTGGGCAGGTGTCTCGTGCGTGCTTCACATTTGCCGTCGATCACCTGCAAGCAGCGGGTGGAGCTTTTGTGACCGGAGCCGGTTGCGAAGCGTCTTGGAACGGGCTCGACTTTGTGAGCCACGGTGCGCTGCCAATGTCGTTGGGTACGGGACTGGAAGACGTCGAACGACGCGTGCAGCACGGATATTCGAGGCCCACGCGCCGTGCGGGATTTCAACGCGCTTTCCAGCCGCTGGTGCCTTACGAGCCGAGTTTATGGAAACACTTCCACGCGCTGCGGCCATTGAAGATTGTCACGGCTATTCGTCCGCGTACCGTGCGAGAGACTGTGCGCCGACTATTCGCCAAGTTGCCTTGTGAATTGATCGAGATTGAGACCATGGCCGGTCCTCAAGCACCGATCCGACAAACCGCTTTGCTGAGCAGCATCGCTCAGAAAGTAACGCGTAGCGGCGCTCATCTAGGAGTGCTCATCGATGACGATGGCTGTCGCTGTCAGTTCTTCGACGAGAAGGGGCGTCTGATTGACGGTTCGCGCTGCGCGATGTTTCTCACGAAGTACCTATTGTCTGGCAATCCACATGCGACGATCTGCGTGACTTCATCGTTGTTCGACGAGTTGAAGTCGTGTGGGAACAACGGCCAGTTCGTGTCCGCCGGCGAGACGATCGGGAGTCTGGGGGAGTCGATGCGCGGTCGTGGAGCAGTTCTGGGAATTGCAGGCACAGATACCTATTGGTGGCGCGAGTCCTGCCCGACCGCCGATGCGATTCTCACTCTCGCCCGTGTCCTGCAAGCACTCAGTCGCAGCGACGCGCCGTTTTCGATTGTGCTCTCGAAGCGCTAATACAGATTGCAGAAAACAGTCGCGTTCAATGTGAGCCGCCGGCGCTAGCTGCGGGCCTTAGCTTTAGTTTTTTCGCCCGACGCTAGCGCGTTCGGCTCACATAAAACATGCGGAGCACGATTTGATCGTGCTCAAAACTTGGTGAATTCGAGCACGTTGGAAAACGTGCCCCACGAAAATTGCTTCGGGATTAGCCTTTCAGACCAACCACTTCGAAGCCTTTGCGATACTCCTTCGTCACAAAGCTGGCTGCTTTCGCGCTGCCTTTGGCTTCGAGCTTTTCACCATCCCACTCGACTTTCTCTCCCGAACGGAACGCGACAATTCCGAGCAGCACAGTTTCAGTCAAGCGGCCGGAGTAATCAAAATTACAAGTCGTGGGTGAACCCGTCTTGCATGCTTTCACCCACTCATTCCAATGGCCGATTGAATTCGCAATGGTTTGATCGGGCGCTTTGAAGCCTTCGAACTTGTCCTGCGGCAACAGCAAGCGACGGCCATAGTCAGCGGCCAGCATGCCTTTGTTTCCGACAAACAGCACACCGAGTCCCCAGGACGACAAAGGCTTGCCAGAGGGGTCTTTGGTCTCTTTGACTTTATCGAAGTTCGCGCTGCCATCGGCCCAGTGGAACTTGATGTCGCCGCAACCGCAGGCCATGGGGAACGTGTAGGTGGCCTTACACCAGTTCGGTGCGCCATCGGGATGCACTTCGGGCCCTTCGCAAGCAACCGATGTCGGGTACTTCAGATCGAGTGCCCAGAACGGTAAGTCCATCACGTGGCAGGCCATATCGCCAAACGTGCCCGCGCCGTATTCCCAGAAACGGCGCCAGTTGCCCGGATGAATGCTGCTGCAATACGACCGCTCCTTGGCTGGACCGAGCCACAAGTCCCAATTCAGATTCTTGGGAGCCTCACCGCCACATTGATTGAACCGCCCGTCTGACCAACCCTTGGTACACCAGCTATAGACCTCGGTGACCTTGCCGATTGCGTTGCTCTGAATGAGTTCGACAACGCGGCGATAATTCTCACCGGCATGAATCTGCGTGCCCATCTGCGTGGCGACGCCCTTCTTCTTGGCCAGCATCGAAATTGCGCGTGCCTCGGCGACGGTGTGCGTCAGTGGCTTCTCGCAATAGACATGCTTGCCGAGGTCCAGTGCCACGGACGTGGCGGGCGCATGAGTATGGTCTGACGTCGAAACCACAACGGCGTCGATCTTGTTGGCCTCGGCTTCGAGCATCTTGCGGTAGTCGCGATACAGCCGCGCATGGGGCCAAACCTTCGCGGCTTGATTGAGGAAGTTCTCATCGACGTCGCACAGCACCGCGATATTTTCGCTCGTGAGTTGATCAATATTGTGTCGGCCTTTGTTGGCGACACCGACGCAGGCAATGTTGAGCTTTTCGTTGGGCGACTTCGACTCCTGTGCGACGCTCGGCGCGGCATAGACACCCGCCGCGAGCCCACCGGTCAGCCAGGCGGATTGTTTAAGAAATTCACGACGTTGAAGTGAGCGACTCATGCTGCCTGTCTCCATCAATGAAGTTGTCAGAGGGTTAATCGTCGACCTTCGGTAAGGTCAGTCCCTTGGCTGCAAACTGCAAGCGACCGTTGATGTGTTGTGGTCGCAGCGCTCAAAAGTGCGTGGTAATGGGCTGCAGGTTTAGACTCATACGGATCGCAGAAGACGGCCGTTCAATGTGAGCGGCCAACGCTAGTTGTGGGCCTTAGTTTTCTCGCTCGACACTAGCGCGTTCGGCTCACGTCAGAGCGCAGGTATTTCCTGCGATCCTTATCGGACACGCTGTACGAAGTCGCGCGGCGGGGCTTCTTCGTCCTGTAAGTCTTAACGAGATGAGATCCGACTTAGTTGAGTTCTCCAGGATTCCCAGTGGTTCTTCGACGCCGTCTTGATGCATTTTTGATGCGCTCGTGACCGACCTTAAGCCCTCTTTGATGCGACTTCTGAGATCATTGCTCCTGTCGTCGTGGAACAAGGATTTGCCGTTGTGATCCGCTGCTCGATTCAAGGAGTTGCCATGAATGACTGGTTGCTCGGGGCTTTGTTCGGTGTGCTTGTCGCGTTGAGTGTTGGACTGATCAAGCTGTGCGAGCATCTTCAAGGAGACGCTCGATGAATGGCTTTGATCTGGTACCGCTCGGTGTGGCAGTGGGATTGCTCGGATATTTAAGTGTCGCATTGCTCAAGCCGGAGTGGTTCTCATGAACGGCAATGATTGGCTGCAAATTGGTCTCTACTTGGTGACGCTGCTGGTACTAGCGAGGTTGCTGGGTTGGTGGATGGCTCGAGTATTTCAAGGGCAACCGTGCGGGCTGGATCGAGTCGTTAGTCCGGTGGAGCGACTGCTCTATCGCGCGGCGGGAGTCGATCCCAACTCCGAGATGACTTGGCAGACGTATGCCGTCGCTCTTATGGCGTTCAATCTGTTGGGCATTGTCGTTGTCTATGGAGTCTTGCGCTGGCAGTACTTATTACCTCTCAATCCGCAAGAACTGGCAGGTGTGTCGTCGGACTTAGCGTTCAATACGGCGATCAGCTTTGCGTCGAATACCAACTGGCAGAGTTACGGGGGTGAGTCGACGCTCAGCAACTTCTCGCAGATGGTCGCCTTGACAGTCCAGAATTTTGTGTCTGCGGCGACTGGTATCGCGGTCTTGATCGCGTTCGTGCGAGGACTTGCGAGACGCAACATGCAGACCATCGGTAATTTTTGGGTCGATCTAACGCGAACGACGCTGTTCGTTTTGCTGCCGCTGTCGACGGTGCTGGCGATCGTGTTGGTCTCGCAAGGAGTGGTGCAAACGGTTTTTGGGCCGATGACGACCGATCTACTGCAAGTGACGGCAGTTGAGGAGACCTCATTGGATGCCAATGGCGAGCTAGTCCTCAAACAACGCGAGGTCACTCAGCAAACGTTGCCGCTGGGGCCGGTTGCTTCACAGGTCGCGATCAAGCAACTCGGGACGAATGGCGGTGGTTTCTTCAATGTGAACTCAGCCCATCCCTTCGAGAATCCGACTCCGTTTTCTAACTGGTTAGAGATGCTGGCGATCCTGCTGATTCCGGCGGCTCTGTGTGAGACCTTTGGCGAGATGATCGGTGATCGCCGGCAAGGACGAGCGTTGCTGGCGGCGATGCTGGTGGTCTTTATCCCGCTGGTCTTGGTCACGATCTGGGCTGAGCAAGTTGGCGTTCCGGGATTGACCGAACTGGGCGTCGACCAATTGCCGAACGACGGGCAAACGGGTGGCAATCTGGAAGGCAAAGAGGTGCGGTTTGGGGTCGTCAATTCGAGTTTGTGGGCCGTGGCAACAACAGCCGCCTCGAACGGCAGCGTGAACTCGATGCACGACTCCTTCACACCGATCGGTGGTCTGGTGCCGATGTGGTTGATCCAGTTGGGCGAGGTGATCTTTGGCGGAGTGGGCAGCGGTCTGTACGGCTTGCTGATGTTTGCGATCGTCGCGGTCTTCATTGCCGGGTTGATGGTGGGACGTACTCCGGAGTACCTGGGTAAGAAGATTGAAGCATTTGAGATGAAGATGGCTGCGCTCGTGATCTTGTTGCCGCCAATCGTGGTACTGATTGGTACCGCCATCGCAATCTCGGGACCAGGGTTGACTTACAACGTCGGCAATCAGATCCAAGGAAACCTCAACAACCCAGGGGCTCATGGTTACTCGGAAGTGCTGTATGCGTTTTCTTCAGCCGGCAACAACAACGGCAGCGCATTCGCTGGTCTGACGGCGAATGAGCCTTTCTACAACGTGGCTTTGGGCATCGCGATGTTCGTCAGTCGGTACTGGCTAGTGATTCCAGTTCTGGCAATGGCCGGGTCGTTAGCGCACAAGAAATACACGCCGCCAAGTGCAGGCACGTTACCGACTCATGATGTGCAGTTTGTATTGCTGCTGGTTGGCGCGGTGTTGCTGGTCGGTGCTCTGACGTTCGTTCCAGCCCTCGCGCTGGGGCCGGTGGTGGAACACTTACAGATGACGGCGATGTGAAGCGTTCTTTGGTTCCCCCTGTCTTCGCAGGAGTGGGGGGAGGACGACATCGCAGTGCTGTAGGAACAAATACTCGTTCAATGAAAGCGTCACCATGGCGACGAAGACTCGGCCTTTGTTTGATCTGCCGATCTTGAAGCGAGCGGGCGTCGATGCGCTGAAGAAACTCAGCCTCAGACAACAACTGCGCAATCCGGTCATGTTCACGGTCTTTGTAGGGAGCGTCCTGACGACGGCGCTCGGCGTGCGGACTCTGTTTGTTTCGACGGGAGAAGCTCCGGAGTTCGTGCTCGGTGTAGCGGCGTGGCTGTGGTTCACGGTGTTGTTTGCGAACTTCGCGGAAGCCATGGCGGAAGGACGCGGCAAAGCTCAAGCCGATGCGCTGCGGAAGACTCGTACGCAATCGGCAGCGAAGTGTCTCAATGTGCGACTCGATCAACTCGGCGATGGGCGGCAATCACAGCCCTTGATTGCGAATGGCAAGCTCAAAGTGCGACTGGCAGACGATCTGCGAACTGGCGACATCGTGTTTGTGGAGGCCGGAGATGTGATCCCGGCAGATGGCGAAGCCATAGAGGGTGTCGCATCGATTGATGAGAGTGCGGTGACGGGTGAGAGCGCTCCGGTCATTCGTGAGAGCGGCGGGGATCGCGACAGCGTGACGGGCGGCACGCGGGTCTTATCGGATTGGTTGTTGGTCAAGATTACGGCCAATCCCGGCGACTCATTTCTGGACCGTATGATCGCGATGGTGGAAGGCGCGAAGCGGCAGAAGACACCGAATGAAATCGCGCTCGACATCTTGTTAGCTGCGATGACGATCATCTTTCTGGTTGTCTGCGTGACCTTGTTGCCGATCTCGGTCTATAGCGTGAATGCCGCTGGACACGGCACGCCGGTGACTGTGACAGTGCTCGTGGCGCTCTTGGTGTGCTTGATTCCGACAACGATCGGCGGCCTCCTTTCGGCGATCGGCATCGCTGGGATGGATCGCATGATTCAAGCCAACGTCATTGCGACGTCTGGCCGAGCGGTCGAAGCGGCGGGTGATGTCGATGTTCTGCTGCTCGATAAAACGGGCACGATCACGTTAGGTAATCGGCAAGCGGTTGAGCTAATTCCTGCTCCTGGAGTAGAGGTGACCGTGCTGGCCGATGCGGCTCAATTGGCCTCATTGGCTGATGAAACTCCTGAGGGACGCAGCATCGTAGTGCTCGTCAAAGAGAAGTACGGGCTGCGCGGCCGCAGCGTGCAGGAACTCAATGCCCACTTCATTCCGTTCACAGCACAGACTCGGGTCAGTGGCGTCGACATAGGCGATCGGCACATTCGCAAAGGCGCGGCTCAAGCGATCGAGTCGTTCGTCAAAGCAGCGGGCGGAGCATTTCCGGCGGAGACACAACGTGCAGTCGAAGACATCGCGCATCGCGGCGGTACGCCATTGGTCGTCGCTGAGGGATCGAGGACGCTGGGCACGATCTTTCTGAAAGACATTGTCAAAGGTGGCATCAAGGAACGCTTCGCGGAACTGCGCCGCATGGGGATCAAGACCGTGATGATCACCGGTGACAATCACCTCACGGCCGCCGCGATCGCCGCTGAAGCAGGAGTCGATGACTTCCTGGCCCAGGCAACTCCTGAAACCAAGCTGAAGCTCATTCGCGAGCATCAAGCTGGAGGTCGACTTGTGGCGATGACAGGCGACGGGACGAACGATGCTCCGGCATTGGCGCAGGCGGATGTTGCCGTTGCGATGAACTCCGGTACTCAGACCGCGAAGGAAGCCGGCAACATGGTCGACCTCGATTCGAATCCGACGAAGCTGATTGAGGTCGTTGAGATTGGAAAGCAGTTACTCATGACGCGCGGAGCGCTGACGACCTTCAGCCTCGCCAACGATGTCGCGAAGTACTTCGCAATCATTCCGGCAGCCTTCGCGTCGACCTATCCGATCCTCGATCGACTGAACGTGATGCGGCTCGCGACACCGGCGAGTGCGATTCTTTCGGCGGTGATTTTCAACGCAATCATCATTGTGTTCTTGATTCCGCTGGCGCTGCGAGGCGTGAAGTACCGGGCAGTTGGTGCCGGTCGGCTACTCCGCGACAACGTGCTGATCTATGGCGTCGGCGGACTGATCGTCCCGTTTCCGGGGATCAAGTTGATCGACTTGATGCTGGTGAGTTTGGGAATGGCTTAATCAAGACTGGAGTTGTCCATGGGACTTCAATGGAGAGCGAACGTTGTACTGTTTGTGGCACTGAGTTTGTTCACCGGAGTGGGCTATCCGGCCTTCGTCTCTGTTGTCGCGCAAGCGTTGTTTCCGCATCAAGCGGGTGGCAGCGTGCTCGTACATGAAGGTAAGCCTGTCGGTTCGGAATTGATCGGCCAGGCTTTCGACAGACTGGGTTACTTCTGGAGCCGACCGTCAGTGACTGGACCATTTCGTTATAACTCGATGGCTTCATCGGGATCGAACTTAGGCCCGACGAATCCTGCACAGTTGGAGGCCGTGAAGCAGCGCATCACAAACTTGCGAGCGGCACATCCCGATCAAACTGGTCCGGTGCCTGTCGATCTTGTGACAGCGTCCGCGAGTGGCCTTGATCCTCACATCACTCCGGCAGCGGCCGAGTTTCAGTTGCATCGAGTCGCGCAACAACGCGGGCTGACCGTAAGTGAGCTACGGGCCATCGTCGCACGACACACAGAAGGGCGACAGTTTGCGGTACTCGGTGAACCGCGAGTGAATGTGTTGCGGCTCAATCTGGAGTTGAAGGCTGCGCTGAAGTGATGAGGCTCGGTAACGAGCCGACCCTCCCCGCTCCTCGAAGGGGCGAGGGGAGAATGGAGCGCTCCCTTGGCGGACGGATCGGTGTCGCTTTTGTCCTTCTCGCCTCTCCCCGAAAGGGCGATGGGAACCGGAAATACGTCCGAACCAGAAGCTTTAATCAGCTTCAACCGATCCAACGAATTCACAACCAACAACCTCCCTTATGACTGAACCTCGACCCAATCCAGATGAACTGCTCGCTCAAGTGCAAGCGGAGGAGACTCGGCGACGCGCGGGGCGGCTGAAGATTTTTTTTGGTTATGCGGCCGGAGTCGGCAAGACATTCGCGATGCTGCAAGCTGGGCATCGAGAACTTGCAGCAGGAGTTGATGTCGTCGTCGGATATGTAGAACTGCACGGGAGACGGGAGACAGAGGCGTTGTTGGCAGGCCTCGAAGTGTTGCCGTGCCAGTTCCATGAACATCGTGGCGTGACACTCAAAGAATTGGACCTTGACGCAGTTTTGCGACGCCGCCCGCAACTTGTGTTGATCGACGAACTGGCTCACACAAATGCGCCGGGAGCAAGACATGTCAAACGTTGGCAAGACGTCCAAGAATTGTTGGACGCAGGACTTGATGTCTTTACGTCGCTCAACGTGCAGCACCTCGAAAGTTTGAAGGACCTCATCTCGCAGATCACGAATGTTGAAGTCCGCGAGACATTGCCAGACTTCGTGTTTGAACGCGCGGACGAGATTGAACTTATCGACATCACTCCCGAGGAGCTTTGTGATCGACTGAAAGCTGGAAAGGTCTATTTGCCGGCTCAAGCGGAACGAGCCCTGCAACGTTTTTTTCAGCGTCCGAACTTGGTCGCGCTCCGCGAACTTTCACTGCGAGAAGCTGCAGCGCGGATCAATGACGAAGTGCAACGCGCACATGCAACGGCCTCTCCGCGACTCACTTGGCCAACTGCGGAACGATTGCTGGTGTGTGTCGGCCCCAGTCCGACTTCGGGGAAGTTGATACGCAGCGCGAAACGCTTGGCCGATTCGCTGCGTGCGGATTGGATTGCAGTCACTGTCGAGCCTTTGAATGAGGACTCGTTATCGCCGCTCGATCGGCACCGCATCGCCGAACACCTGAAGCTGGCGGAGTCGCTCGGAGCCGAGATCGCCACAGTCACGGGCCGCAACGTGGCCGAAGAAGTCATCGCTTATGCCCGTTCACGCAATGTGTCCAAGCTAGTCGTCGGCAAGACAGGCTTATCTGGCTGGCTGTCATGGCGCCGCTCGATCAATGACAAATTGTTGCGTCACAGCGGCGAGATCGACGTCTATGTCATTCGCGGAGAGCGTGACTCGCATGAGCTATTCGAGTCGCGCGTCTCGGCATTGCAAGCGCGGTGGCACAAGCCATTGGGCTCGCGCTTGAGCGGCATCGTAACCGCACTTGCCGCGACCATTGTTGCCACGTTGATTGGCTTTGCGATGACGGCGGCCAGTTTCTCTGAAGCCAACATCGTCATGGTGTTTCTGCTGAGCGTGGTTGTCGTTTCGGCTCGCTTCGGACGCGAGGCGGGTGTCGTCGCGTCTGTGCTTGGAGTACTGGCGTTCGACGTATTCTTTGTGCCGCCTCGATTTTCACTGGCGGTCGCCGATTCGCAGTACGTTGTTACGTTCTTAGTCATGCTGCTGATTGCGTTGCTTACCAGTGGACTGATGGCACGCGTGCGCGAACAAGCTGACTCGGCTCGGCGACGAGAGCAACGTACTGGAACGCTGCTGCGTTTAAGCCGTCAGTTAGCCGGTATCTCTGGTCTGGACTTCTTGTTGGCCACGGCTGGCCGTCAACTCCTCGAGATCACCGATGCTTCTGTCATGATGCTTTTGCCTGACGAGGATGGGCGACTGACTGTGCGTTGGCACGGCCTACCCCGAACGACGATGGCGACCCCTGAGCGCGATGGTGACCAGGTATCACCACAGGTTGCACCAGCGTTACCGCCTCATGAGGTCGCAGTCGCTCAATGGGTCTACGAGCACAATCAACTCGCAGGAGCCGGCACGGAAACTCTGCCAAATGTGACGGCATTATTTGTTCCACTCACAGCATCGCAAGGAGCTGTCGGAGTACTCGGCATTCGGACGCATGATTCTGACAGCGGACTCAGTCCGGACGAGCGGCAGTTCGTCGAAGCGTGTGCGAGCCTGACGGCATTGGCCCTTGAGCGCGATCATTCCACGCTGCAGGCCGCGCGTACGCAGATTGAGGTCGAGAGCGAACGTCTGCGATCGGCACTGCTCAGTTCAGTCTCCCACGATCTGCGAACTCCGCTGGCTGTCATCGCTGGAATGGGTGGCAACCTCTTAGAACACGATGTCGATATCGACACGCGGCATGAGATGTTGCAGACCATCGTTGACGAGTCGTTATGCCTCGGCAGGCTCGTTGACAACTTGCTCGACATGACACGAGTTGATGCCGGTGCTCTCGAACTTCACCAACAATGGCAAGTCGTCGAAGAGATCGTGGGCTCGGCGCTGCATCGCATGCGTCGCCTATTGGCAAATCGAGTGGTGACGACTCGTGTCCCGACTGACCTTCCGCTCGTGCGTTTTGATGGTGCATTAGTCGAGCAAGTGCTGATCAATCTGTTGGACAACGCGGTGCGATACACTCCTGTAGGGACGCCGATTGAGATTTCGGCGCAGCTTCGAGAGCAGTCGTTGCAGCTCGAAGTCCGTGATCACGGACCGGGAGTTCCACCCGGCGCAGAGTCTTTGATTTTCCAAAAGTTCTATCGCGGTGCGAACACCGTGACCGATGGTCGTCGCGGCACAGGATTGGGCCTGACAATTTGTCGCGCGATTATCCTCGCTCATGGCGGGCAAATCGGCGTGGAGAATTCTGCGGAGGGTGGTGCACGGTTTTGGTTCACCTTACCCCAAAACGAGCCAGTGCCACTGATGCCGACATGAAAGCACCGTCTTGTATGCACTCCCCGCTCCTTCGGGAGAAGGGGACTGGAATTGAGATATCACTAATGTCGAATCCTGTCCCACTCATCTTGATCATCGAAGATGAAGCTGCGATTCGTCGCTTGTTGCGCGCGAGCTTAATCACCGAGCAGTACCGCTTGATCGAAGCCGAGACCGCCGACCAAGGACTGAAGGTCGCGATGTCGCAACCGCCAGATTTGGTGCTGCTTGACTTAGGCTTGCCTGACGAGGATGGCATCAACGTCGTGCGACGACTGCGCGAGTGGTCTCAAGTGCCAATCATCATTCTGTCGGCACGCGATCAAGAGCGAGACAAGGTCGCAGCGCTCGACGCCGGAGCCGATGACTATGTGACGAAGCCCTTCAGTCTGGGTGAGTTACAAGCCCGGTTACGAGTCGCTTTACGCCACGCCGCACGCGAGCGGAGCGGGCGTTCTGATCCGACGGTTGTCATCGGAGGTCTGCGTATTGACTTGGCTGCCCGGCGCGTTTTCTTGAATGATCACGAAGTACATCTCACACCCATTGAGTACCGCCTACTGACTATTCTCGCGAAGCATCGCGGCAAGGTGTTGACACATCGTTTTCTCCTCAAGGAAGTCTGGGGACCACATGACATACACGAGACACATTACCTGCGAGTTTTCATGGCGGCCTTGCGCCGTAAGATCGAGTCGGAACCTGCACAGCCTCGCTATCTACTCACCGAGCAAGGTGTCGGATATCGCCTCAGTGACTGTTGATGGTCGAGATTTTCAATTCGCGTGAATCACAGGCATCTCGATTCTTCATGCACGACTGCTTGCTGCACTTGGTCATTCCTTTTGAGAAAGCGCGACTTATGCCGACATCGGTGGATTGGCACTATCACCGTCCTCATTGCGAGACGTGCTCGAAGGCTCAAGGATTTCTTGACGAGCATCAGGTGGTGTCCTCGGAAATCGTCAATGCTCGGAAAGAGTCGATCGAACCCGTTGCCGCGTTTGCGATGTTGGCTCAAGTGGACCAGTTGCACGTGGTCCGTGGTGCGAAGGTTTATGACTTCGAGATCACCGATGTTGAGGCTCAACGTCAGAAACTGGAGCCATTCATCATCGGTCGCAGCGGATCACTCCGAGCGCCGACCATTCGTGTTGGGAGGACGCTGATCGTCGGCTTTGAACCGCAGCTTTATGCGCGTGTGCTCCGCGTTGCTGGTCGTCAGGGCTGACTTGTTGCTCCTATTTAGCCCCGACAGAATGGCTTTCGCAGTTAGCCTCATTGACCTTCAGGCGATGCAGGCAACGATATTGATCTCGCGACGACACATCAGGAACTGACTTCATGGGGATCGCAGGACTTCTCCGAGACAAAGCGGGTACCTTCATGCGAGCGAAGGTGCGGCGCGAACTCGCGCGGTTCTTGGATGCGGCCAAAGATTGCCGTCGGACTCAAACCGAGGTCTTGCAGTCGTTGTTGGCGCTGAACAGCGAAACCGACTTTGCTCGACAAAACGGCTTGCGTGAAGTTCGCACGCCGCAAGATCTCGCACGGACATTGCCTGTCACGAACTACAGCTTTTACGCGGATTACGTCGAACGCCTGCTGCGCGGAGATCAACGTGCGCTGCTTGGCGAGCGGAATAAACTCTTGATGTTCACGCTCAGCAGCGGCACGACAAACAATTCGAAGTTCATCCCAGTGACGAACCGTTTCTTAGAGGACTATCGCCGAGGTTGGCAGATTTGGGGCATCGGTGCGTTCGATGCGTATCCCAAGCTCCGTCGACTGCGCTTGCTCCAACTATCGAGTGACTATCAGCGGTTCCAATCCGAGGCGGGGACGCCTTGCGGCAACATCAGTGGCCTTGCGGCGGCGATGCAGCGGCCGGTTGTCCGCACCCTTTACACGTTGCCATATGCGGTCACGAAGATTCCGGACCCCGAAGCCAAGTACTACACAATCTTACGGATCGCGCTGGCTGACCCAGATGTCGGCATGATCACGACCGCGAATCCCAGTACCCTCGTGCATTTGGCCCATCTGGCCGACCGCCGCAAAGAGGAATTGCTGCGCGATTTGCGAAACGGATCGTTGTCTTGCGAGTCCGAGTTGCCTCCAGAAGTTGTGGCTCAATTGCGAGGCAAGTTGCGTCGTAAGTCACCCCAGCGGGCTCAGTTTCTCGAACGGTGTATCGAACGACGCGGGCATCTCTTCCCCAAGGATGCTTGGCCTGACTTGCAACTATTGGCCGTGTGGCTGGGCGGGAGTTGTGCAGCATACTTGCCATCACTGAAGCATGTTTTCGGTGATCTGCCGGTGCGCGATCATGGTCTCTCGGCGAGCGAAGGCCGTATGACATTGCCGTTCGAAGACAATTGCTCGGCCGGAGTGTTAGATGTCGCGACACACTACTTCGAGTTCATCCCCGAGTCTGAATACGGCACCGAGAACCCGACGATCTTGATGGCTCACGAACTCGAAGAGGGGCAGCGGTACTTCATCTTGCTGACGACGGCTTCGGGTTTTTATCGCTATGACATTTGCGATGTGGTCGAGTGCGTTGGTTTCGAGGGGACGACGCCGGTTCTGCGTTTTATGCACAAAGGTTCGTACATCTCGAACATTACTGGTGAGAAGCTGTCCGAGTCGCAAGTTGTTGAAGCTGTTGGAGCCACGCTGGAGTCCTTCGATCATCGGGTCGAGTGCTTCTCGGTCGCGCCCGTGTGGGGACAACCACCGGGGTATCGGCTGTTGCTCGAAGATTGGGAGTTGCCGCCGTCAGCCCGTCTGACTGACTTTGAAGCGGCACTCGATACGCGGTTGATGGATCTCAACTGCGAGTACCGCGAGAAGCGTGACACCGGGCGACTTTTGCCGTTGCAAGTTCAAGTCCTGAAGAACGGCAGTTGGGAGAAGTTCGCTCGCGAACGACAATCACGCGTCGGCGGCAGCGTCGAGCAGTATAAACATCCATGTTTGCTCGCGAGTCTCGACTTGGCCGCCTCGGTGTGCGGTCGGTTCGGCATTGATGCAGCAACCGATGCCGACGGAGTCGCTCCAGCGGGAGCTGTAGGACATTGATGCGTGGTGCGGGCGGCTAGAACTTGAGCTCGTCTGATGGCTTCAAGTGATTTTGAGTGCCGCTAGTCCGTTTGGGTAAAGTGCGAGATTTCGTTCCGGGGATCGTGGCCTCGCGAGTCGATGCTGAAGACACAGTTCGAGAGCGCAAGCGTTGTGCTCCGCGCCGTGGTCTGATGGGGCACGGCAAGTTTCCGGTTGCTTTTCACGTTGCTCACGATGACTCACCGTGCTCTTCAAGCCGTCGGAAGGATGTTCGTGCCGCGCAGTCGAGCGTTGGTCAACGACGTCTTGTGGTTGCACCGACATGTGCCGACGTGCTCGCACACACGCGAGATGCGGTTGCTCGAATTGAGTGACTCACGACGGCAACTGGGCGAGCGTATTTCTTGGGCCACATTTTTCGTGAAGGCCTACGCGCGGGTGTCGACGCGGTATCCGCAACTGCTGCAAACGTGGCGCGTATGGCCGTTCGCTCATCTGTTTCAGCACGCAGTTCCGGTGGCGTCGATCGCAGTGCAGCGCCGCTATCAAAACGACGATTGGTTGCTGTGGGGCAAGATCCAACAGCCGCATGAGAAATCGTTGAGCGAACTGCAATCGCTGCTCGATCGCTTCACAGATGGCCCTGTCGAAGAGGTGTTCCGACAGCAACTGCAACTGGCTATGTTGCCTACCCCTCTGAGACGCTTCGTCTGGTGGTGCAATCTGAATCTTTGCGGCGAAAAGAGAGTCAAACGGACGGGCACCTTCTTGCTGACGACGCTGGCTGGCCGCGGTGCTGACAATGCTCATCCGCCGAGCTTTCTGACAAGCTCGCTGAGCTATGCACCGCTGCAAGCGGATGGTCGGTGCCGAGTCAGTCTGATTTACGATCACCGCGTGATGGATGGCGCGCTGGTCGCCGACTGCTTGGCGGAGCTTGAAGAGGAACTCAACGGAGCTGTGCTGGCGGAACTGCGCGAGCTGGCTTCGACGAGTCGTCCCCGCGCGGCAGCTTAGGAATCACGAACTGCCGAGCGATGACGGATTCCGCGTCCGAGTGCGGGCTTGAACTAATCTTGCGCAGGTGCCAGACAGGGATGTACGGCTCATGAGTCTTCGTTCGAGTATTGTGGATGGATTGATCGTCGCCGAGGGCAGCATGCGTGACTTCGCGCGCGATCCGATCGCGTGCATGAACGAGTTGCGAAATCAATTTGGCAACTTGGTGGCTCTGCACGAGGGCGGGCAGCAAGTCGTGTTTGCGTTTGGGGCTGAATTCAATCGCTAGCTACTGAGCCAAGCAGACCTCTTTCACTCTCGCTTCTTTGCTGCACGCGGCCCTAAGAACTCACCCCTGCGTCGTTTGACGAGTGGTCTGTTGAGCATGAACGGTGCCGAGCACATGCAGCAGCGGCGCGTGGTGAAAAGCGCTTTTAGCAAGCACGCCATCACCGGTTATCGCGACGTTGTTCAGAAACTGACGGATGACATGCTGGCCGATTGGAAAGTGGGGCAAGTCCGAGATCTGTCATCGGACATGACACGCCTGATGCTGCGGATCACCAGTTCGATTCTGTTCGGCATGAAGCGGCCCGAGATGGCTTTTGAACTCGGCGAAATGATTCACAAGTGGGTACAGCTCAATCACGAAGTTGGCCCATCGGTCTTCTTGTCCCAGGACGATTCCTACCAACGCTACGAGCGGCTGCTCAATGATTCGAAACAACTCGAAACCCAAGTGAAACAATTGCTGTCCGAACGTCGGCACGAGGCCGCCGCCGACAACGACATGCTCTCGCTGCTCATTCAATCACACTTGGCAGGAGAGGGAATTAGTGAGGATCAACTGATCGGTCAGACCGCGTTGCTGTTTGCGGCCGCGCACATGACAACGGCGCACTCCCTGCTGTGGACGTTGTTTTTGGTCGCCCAGCATCCCGAGGTCGCTGAGCAACTCGATGCAGAATTCGAAAACCTCACCGAGTTGCCGGAAGACGGCAGCTTGCTCGCGTCGCCGTTGCTGATCGATCGAGTCATTCGTGAGAGTTTGAGGATCTTGCCAGCTTCGGCCTATTCGCAGCGTATCGCGCAACAAGATGTGACCCTCGGTAATGCGATGCTTCCGCGCGGGAGCATCGTGATTTTTAGCCAATTCATGACGCACCGCTGGGAAGCAATCTACAGCGAGCCCTCGCGATTCCTGCCCGACCGTTGGCTTACGATCAAACCATCACCTTATGAATACTTACCTTTCGGAGGTGGGTCGCGACTGTGCCTTGGCTCCACGCTCGCCCTGTCGATTATGCGTTCGGTGTTGCCATCAATCTGGCGCCGTTTCCGATTGAGTAGCGTACCTCACTCTGAAGTCAGCGCGTTGGTGGTTTCTACGATGCTCGGCCCAACGACATCGGTACCGATGCAACTGCATGCCGCAGGAACTCCAACCGAGACCAGATCATTGCGAGGCAATTTGCCCGAACTGGTGAACTTCCCCATCACGCGGCAAGCAACTTACCGCGCGGCCTAAGTATTTCAGCGAAATGTGTAGCATCTGTACTTTGCGGTGCTTTCGCTGTCGCGTGGCGATCTGGGTGTCGTTCAATGTGAGCAATAAATTGAGAATTTCCTGGCGGTTACGCAGGGATCAAACCCGTTGCTTCAGGATACCCAGCCATTAAGTTGAAGTTCTGAATGGCTACACCTGCAGCTCCTTTGATGAGGTTGTCGAGAACCGCAATGACGGTTAGCACACCCTTAGTTCGGCGGATCGTGATGTGAACATAGTTGGTGCCTTTCACATCCTTAGTGGAAGGTAGGTGATCAACGATATGCACAAACGGTTTTCCACTGTAGTAGCTACGCATAGCCAGCAGGAGCTCGGACTCTGATTGAGTCCCAGTGGGTTGCGCATAGATAGTGACTAGGATTCCGCGATCCATCGGCACTAAATGTGGAGTAAAAACAACATCAACTGGCTGACTACTAATGTCTGTCAAAACTTGCTCGATCTCCGGCTGATGCCTATGTTTTCCGACTCCATAGGCGGAGAGGCTCTCGTTGATTTCGCAATAAAGCACATTCTGTTTGGCTGCCCGTCCAGCACCAGAAGCGCCACTTTTTGCATCAATAATGATGCCAGATGGAGCAACGAAACGCTGTGTGAGTAGTGGAGCTAGTGCAAGAATTGACGCGCTTGTATAACAGCCGGGATTGGCAACAAGTTGCTGGTATGCAATTCGATCTCCATAAATCTCGGGAAGACCATAGATGGTCTTCCCGAGCCGTGCCGGATCGGCATGTTCTATCCCGTACCATTCGTGATAGATCTCAGCGTTATTGAGCCGATAGTCAGCGCTGAGATCAACAACACGCAAACCAGCATCAAGCAATTGAGGAATAACAGAGGCGCTTGCACCATGTGGTAAGCAGCAAAATGCAAAGTCTGCTCGTTCTGCAATTTGCGTCGGATTCAGATCTTCGCACTTAAGGTTAAGTAGTCCTGTTAGTGAGGGATGAATAGTCGAAATCGACGGGCTTCCGTCCTGACGCGTTGTTGCTGCCGTGACTTCGACTTGTGGGTTTCGAAGTAAGAGTCGAATAGTTTCAAGCGCTGTGTATCCGGTAGCGCCAAGAATCGCGACGCGGGTCATCGGTTATTCTCTTCGTTGATCGTTAGGACAGCTAAGTGTTGGCTGACAGCGGTCTTGCCGTTGCCGTAGGGATCTTAACGTCTCTTGGCGGTCCAAACAGCTTCGTAGGCGAGTTGGATTCGCTGGCTACTTTCTAAGTTACAGAGTCATTGCGTTCCCGAATTCACGGGATCGAGAAATCGATCTGAGCGGCTATCCTTCGTCAGGACTGCGGGCTGTAGTTTCAAACGACAAGGTTTTTTTCGATCTTCATTCTGCAGTTGAAGGAACAAGGCATGTCTCTCTCGCTTGCTCGCCACCAGTTTATTGTATGTCAGCCGAGGGTGATCATCGGACGGCTTTTATTACTAGGATGTTTAGGTGTTGGGTGCGACAAAGTTGAGACTCTGGTTGATGATGCCAAGAAAGACATGGGAGTTGGAGCGCCAGCGCCGGTCGTAGAGAGTCCTGCTGCTGTGCCGGCCAATTCAATTACAACCGCTAAGCCAGAACCGACTCAGCCGACTGGGCCGAGTTCGGAGAGTCTGCTAACTGATCTTAAGAACCGTCCGTCAAATCTGATTGATGATGCGATGTTGAACTCCGTTGCGGCATCTTCAGATGCAGCAACGCAAGTTACGGAATTGAATTTAACATCCAATCTCAATGTTTCAGGGGCTGGGTTAGCAGCGGTATCTAAGTTTTCGAATCTCACAAAACTGCAAATGAGTGGTGTCAGCAAAGTTCTATCCGCAGAGTTTTCGGCATTAGCAGGACTTAAGCTTCTCGATGAACTCGAAGCAGACTTCACTCAGATTGGAAACGATACCCTTCCCGTGCTGGCTGGATTGTCGCAACTCAAGAAGCTTTCGCTTGCAGGTACTAAATTGGAAGGTGCTGCTGCTAGCCAGTTGGCAACACTTACCTCCTTGGAAGAGCTAAGCTTCGCAGAGACTGCAGTAGACGATGCATCGATTTTGGCGTTGCAAGCATTGCCGCTCAAGAAGTTAACATTACGCCGAACTAGAGTTACAAATAATGCGTTAGCAGCAATTGGGAATCATCCAACATTAGAGTTTTTGGATATTGGTGAAACAGCTGTTACAGGCGTTGGATTTGTAAAAGCAAAGTTTCCTGAGCTTCGAGTTTTAATCGCTGCTAGAACATCATTCGGAGTCGATGGAGTGATGAATGCCAAGCGCTTTCCTAAGCTTGAAGAGTTGTGGCTCTATCAAGCTGGGCTTGCGTTGGATAACGGCTCGCAGTGGGACAAACGAGCGGACTTCAAGGCATTTCCCGCGCTTAAGTTGCTACATGTCGGAAATAATCAGGTCAGTGATGTTGGTATCAGTCGCCTCATTGTTGGAGCTAAGCACCTTGAAAGCTTATATGTGAATCAGTTGCAAGGTTTTACAGATCGAGGACTGGCAGAGATTCTTAAGTGCAAAGGGTTGAAGTTGCTTGATGTTAGCCAGTCATCAGTAAGTAGCCCGGCTCTACTGGCGCTTAAAGAGAAAATGCCTGACTTGGTTATTGTTAATGGTGGTTCTAAGTTGTGATGAAAAGTGGTGAGAGATGTGTCGATCTTGGGCGCGACGAACTGCAGTTCTGTGGATGTGTTTGTTGGGAAGTTATCTAGGAGTTTCAGCGGATGAGCGGTTGGCTGGTGTTGCTTGTAGGTCAGTCCATCTAAGTTACCCTGTTGATGAGTCAGTTGCATTTTATAATGAAGTAAGTGTCCAGAAATCTGCGCCTGGAACTTACTTTATGGTTGCTGGCTTCAATGCTGGGTATTTTGGGATCCAAGAGCTAGGAAATGGAAAAAAACTAGTTCTGTTTTCCGTTTGGGATCCCGGAGAGCAAAACGATCCAAATGCAGTGAAAGCGGAGGATCGTGTAAAGGTGGAATTCGCTGCCCAGGATGTGAGAGTCAAAAGATTTGGTGGCGAAGGCACAGGCGGGCAGTCGTTCTTCGATTATCAATGGAGGCTCGGAGTGACCTACCGATGCTTGGTCACTTCCACGATCAAGGATGGCCGCACAGTCTTTACGGGATATTTCTTCATTCCCGAGAGTCAGGAATGGAAGCGGTTGGTCTCCTTTTCGACGGTCGCAACGAAACGTCAAATCCGAGGCTTGTACTCGTTCGTTGAAGATTTCAAGCGAGATCGCGATTCGACGTTGAGGGCACGTTCTGCGAGGTTCGGGAATGGGTGGACCAGAGCGTTATCTGGTGATTGGAAGCCCATAGCTGTCGCGATTTTTACGGCGGATGCGAACCCGGTGACTAATATTGATGCGGGACTGATTGGAGATCGATTCTATTTGGCAACAGGTGGGGATACTCCAAATCATAGCGGTAAACTCAACCAAAAGCATCGTCTTGATAAATCCGATCAGAGAGTTCCGGCGGACGTTATTGAGTTACTGTCAGCATCAAAGTGATGCTGGATGGTCGGCGAGTTCGAAGGATGCAATCGCAGTAGATTCAATAACACGTTGCCGAGTTTGGCGGTGATTGAGTGTGATCGCTAGTTGTTAAGAAGACGTGCAAATGGACTCTCGCGACCTGCTGACTCGGTATCACGATTTGCAGTCCTATGTTGGCTGGAGTGAGGACGACGTGCGGCGATTACACGGATTGCATCCGCTAATTGTGCCGCATTTCTCGTCGATTATCGATGATTTCTACGATGTTCTTGGTCGCCATACCGAGGCTGCGAAAGTCATCACTGGAGGATCTGCTCAGGTCGAACGACTTAAGGGGACTCTGCGGGGTTGGCTTAGCGACTTGTTCTTAGGGCCTTATGACGACCAATTTGTTGTACGCCGATACCGTGTCGGGAAGCGACATGTTGAAATCGGATTAGCTCCATACTATGCCAATGTTGCTTTAGCTCGTATTCGGCGTAAGCTGATCGAGTATACTATTAAAGAGTGGCCCGCCGCCAAAAATGACTTTTGTGAGACGATTGAGTCCATCAACCGTGTTCTCGATCTTGATTTGGCGGTGATCGAGTATGCATATCATCTTGAGTTTACGGCTCGAGAACAGCGTCAAGAGAGACTGGCAACACTCGGAAAGGTGGCCGGAGGTATTGCGCATGAGCTGAGGAATCCGCTTAATGCGATTAAGACATCTGTCTATTTTTTGTTGCATGCTCGTCAGATTACCGTTGAAAAGCAGCGGGAGCACTTGGAGCGAATTGATCGTCAGGTTGGCGTTTCGGATCGAGTGATTACGGCACTTTCGGACTTTGCACGTTTGCCGGCTCCCCAATTGAGAGAGGTGTCGGTTGCGGAATTAGCGAGGCAAGCTCTGGAACCCCTCGCAATTCCCTCGTCAGTCGCTGTGCAGGTCGTGGCTCCGGAAAGCTTACCCCATTTATTGGTCGATGTGTTGCAGTTGATCATCGCACTAAGCAATCTCGTGAGAAACGCTGTTGATGCGATGCCGCGAGGTGGTGAGCTTCGGGTTGTCGGCAGATACGAGCGTGATCAAGGCGAGTGCGCTGCTCCATGTTTTGTTGCGATTGATGTGACTGATACTGGTTGTGGGATGTCGGACGAGGTGCTGTCGCACATTATGGAACCCCTATTTTCGACAAAAGCACGAGGACTAGGACTGGGGCTTGCTCTGGCACACGAAATTGTGCAGAAACATGGCGGTCGATTGCAGGTTCAGAGTCAGCAAGGCGTTGGCTCGACGTTCACGATTCGCCTACCAGTGAAGTCGGCATAAACCATAGTCCATGTTGGGGCCCCATCTTATTGTGCGATACTATATGATATATAGTTACGTGTTATTGTAATCGCTGGTTTAGCGGCGATAATGAACTACGAGAGTGGTCCACTTTTGCAAGTGTTGTCGTGGTGTTGGCGAGGATTAGTTGCTCGAATTTCCTTCGTAAGGAGCTCTTTTTGAGCGAAAAGTCATCTGATGAGAAATAAGCGATTCGAACAAGTTGCCCACCATACTCGTAGGGAGTTTTTGGAATCGACCGCAGGTGGGATGGGAATGGCGGCGTTGGCTTGTCTGCTTAACAGCAATTCGGTGAAGGGGGCAGAGCAAGCTCTGCTGGGTCTGCCGCATCATCCACCGAAGGCCAATCGCATGGTGATGTTATGGCAAGGTGGGGGACCATCGCATGTGGATTTGTTCGATGAGAAGCCTGTGATGCAAGCAATGAAGGGGCAGGATATCCCAGATTCCGTGCGCGGTATGACGCGACTCTCGACGATGTCGGCGAGTTACGCGAGATGGCCATGTCAGCCCGCGATCAAACCGTTCAAGAGGTATGGGCAAGCGGGTATCTCCATGAGCGAGATGCTGCCAAACATTGGCTCAATGGCGGATGAAATTTGCTTAGTTCGCAGCATGCACACTGAGGCTGTGAATCACGCCCCGGGCGTGACTTACTTCATGACCGGCGCTCAAGTCCCCGGGCGTCCAAGCATCGGAGCCTGGCTTTCGTATGGTCTGGGTAGCGAGAGCGAGAACTTACCTGCATTCGTCGTGATGACTTCGAGTGACAAGGGTAAGACGTGCGGGCAGCTTTTTTTCGACTATTACTGGGGCAATGGTTTCTTGCCGAGTCGCTTTCAGGGTGTCCGATTCCGTAACACGGGTGACCTTGTACCGTACCTCGCGAATCCACCCGGAATTAGTCGTGAATCTCGGCGGGCGATGCTCGACGACGTTACCGAGATGAATGCCGCTCATTTGGCAGATTTTGGGGATCCGGAGATCGAGACACGGATCGCTCAATATGAAATGGCGTTTCGTATGCAGGCTAGCGTACCGGACTTAGTCGATTTCTCAGGCGAAACCAAAGCGACGCTTGATCGTTATGGTCCAGATGGGCTGATCAAAGGCACTTTCGCCAATAACTGCCTCGTGGCACGGCGGCTACTAGAACGTGGAGTTCGATTTGTACAACTGATGCATTCTGGCTGGGATCAGCATGGCAATCTTTTCACGCAGCTCGAAGCACAGTGCAGAGATACAGACGCTCCGGTAGCGGCACTGATGCGTGACTTGCAAGAGCGAGGTCTGCTTGACGATACGCTTGTCGTATGGGGATGTGAATTTGGACGTACTCCATTCGGGCAAGGCGATCCTAAGGATCCCAAGGGGCGCGATCATTTTGGACGAGCCTATAGTTGGTGGCTCGCAGGGGGCGGCGTAAAACGTGGGGCGGTACACGGCTTAACTGATGATTTTGCATGGAACATCATTCGAGATCCGGTCCATGTTCATGACATGCAAGCGACTATTCTGCATCTCTGTGGCATCGACCACACTCGATTAACTTTTCGCTATCAAGGACGTCAATACCGCCTAACGGATATTCACGGGGACGTCGTGAATGGCATCGTGGTCTGAACAGAAGTGTTTGTTGCGGTGAGATATGAGCACCGACGTCTGCGAGTTGGCGTCCTGCCGGTTGTGTCACGCACTAGGGTTTGCGACTATGGGTGAGTCAGCCATGGCAATTGGTGCTGTGGCCTGAGTGAGGCACTTGAGATGTGTCTCAAGACTGAACTAATCCGGAGGAGTGACCATGTATCGGCGACAAGTTTTGGGTTTGGGTTTGGCGCTTGTGATCTGTGGGAGTGCGGCGATGGCAGAAGACAAAGACCCGATCTATGGCAACCAGATGAAGTCATTGACTGGCAAGGATGTAGATCTCACTCAGTACAAGGGTAAAGTGCTACTGATTGTCAATGTCGCGAGCCGTTGTGGCGCTACTCCGCAATATAAAGAATTGCAGTCCTTGCACGACAAATACAAAGACAAAGGATTGGCGGTATTAGGATTCCCGTGCAATCAGTTTGGCAAGCAAGAGCCAGGCAGCGAATCTGAGATCGGTCAGTTCTGCGAGAAAAACTACGGTGTTAAGTTCGACATGTTTTCGAAAGTGGATGTCAACGGTGCGGAGTCTGCTCCCCTTTTCAAGCACCTGACTTCTGAGAAATCAGGGATCAAAGACGTCGGGCCTGTGAAATGGAACTTCGAAAAATTTGTCATTGGCAAAGACGGCAAAGTTGTGGGGCGATTCCGTACCAAAGTGAAGCCAGATGATGCCGAAGTGGTGCAACTCATTGAGGCAGAACTTGCCAAGAAGTAAGCCTGTTTTCCGTCGTGTTAAGGCCTCGCTGATGCCTAATTAGCGAGGCTTGTCGACGACTAGTCTCCTGTCCCGAAGGTCTGACCAGCATGTCAAACTCAGAACTGACTCGGTTGCTGGTCACAATTTGTACCTACAACGAATGCGAAAATCTGCAGGCGCTGATCGAAGAGGTCCATAGATTCGCTCCCGATGCGCATGTGCTCGTGATTGACGACAACTCGCCGGATGGAACGGGACAAATGGCGGATGAATTGGCGTCTCATGACAAACGCATTCGTGTATTGCATCGGTCAGGGAAACAGGGTTTGGGATCAGCCACAGTCGCGGGGTTTCGTTATGGAGTTGAGCAGGCATACGAGCAACTCATCAACTTAGACGCAGACTTTAGCCATCATCCGCGATATATCCCCGAGTTGCGAGCGTGTCTTGAATCCGCCGACGTTGGGATTGGTTCGCGTTATGTATCGGGTGGCGGAGTCGTCGGCTGGAGTTGGATTCGGCACCTCATGAGTCGTGGTATTAATTGTTATGCACGGATAATGCTTGGACTTCCAAATCGCGATAACAGCGGAAGCTACCGATGCTACCGAGTTGCTAAGCTCGCCCTGCTTGACTTCGATCAGGTGCGATCTCGGGGGTATTCGTTTCAGGAAGAGATTCTTTTCATGTGCCGCATTGTCGGATGTCGGTTCCGTGAAGTGCCGATCCTTTTTGAGGATCGTCGCGCGGGTTCCTCAAAAATCAATTGGAAAGAATCTGTTATGGCACTGTGGATTATCTTTCGGCTGGCGCTGGATCGCTTGACGAGGCGACGCGTCACGAAAGTACGTTTTCTGGCAATTAATAAGTAGGGTATGTCGCAATTGCGTTGTTCATTTTGAGATAATACTATTCTGTCATTTCGCCATCTAGAGTCATGATAAATGCGTTGTTTATTTATGCTATTTGAGATACTGTTGTTTTCTAGCGTGATTGGCTGCGAGAACGCCGATCAGCAACGCCATACGGTGCCCACTGTCTCTACGGCTCCGGCGTTGAACGAACCGGCATTGGACCCGAAGGCAACAGGGAGCTCAGGCGGCGGGGTCCGACAGTATGCGGGAATTAAGTTTGATATCCCGCCAAATTGGCGTGAAGTGCCTAATCAAACGATGGTTGACTCGAAGTACATTATTCCGTCGGACAAGGGCGAGATGGAACTTACACTGACATCTATGGGCGGCGGCATTCCAGCCAACATCGAACGTTGGGCGGGACAAATTCGGCGGCCTCAGGGCGAGGATGTGAAGCGCGAGGAACTCGATATCAACGGCTTGCCGACTACGTTGATCGATGTTCGCGGTGCTTACACCAACAACACTGCGATGGGCAACAATGAATCGAAGGATGATTGGCGATTGGTTGGTTTGGGGATTCCAGTCCCGCAACGTGATTTTTTTGTGAGGCTGGTGGGGCCACGTGAAGCCGTCAGTGAATTCTATGACGATTTATTAAAAATTGTGAAGTCTGCGGAGTTGTAGAAGTAAGTTGTCGTCCTAGTGGCAGTCGCGTTTGTGCCGTCTTATCTGGTAAGGCGCATTCGATCAGGTAGTGATTCATGTAACTCCGGACGTTGGATAGAAATTCGTGGATCGCATTTAATAAGATTACTGCGATTAAATAAGTAAATTTAACGACAGTGAATGGACTCATTTGTAACGGTTTCTATAGTTAGTAAAGTTTTTAAGGGGGGGCAAGTGTGGCCTTGGTATATCGTATTAGAGACATCTGAGCTATCGCTGCCGGCAAAGCATCTTCTTGACGCACATGTCCCAAGTGCGCGATCTAGTTCCGGGGTCTTCGAGGATCTATCCAAAAGATGAGCGATGGATGCTCCAATAAAGGGAGCCGATTTGTACCTAGCTATCAAGTAGTCGCGCGGGGCAGACACGTTTATTTCAGGCAACTACTTAGACTAATTGTTTCCTGTTTGCACCAGTTAGTTAAATTCGCTTTCAAATCAAGTAGATGTCGGGTAGGTCTGTCGTGAAACATTTTTGCCTCGTGTTGCTTATGCTTTTGTTCGCTCCTGGGTCTATGTGCCTGTCTGACGAATCATCGCGCATAGAGATTGGAGCACGAGTTCCGGTGCTGGAGTTCAAAGACATCCGGTACTTGCGGCAGACCTTGGACGATCTATCGCCCGGCAAAGTGTTGGTGCTTACGTTTACAAAAGTCGATTGCCCGATTTCGAATCGCTACTGGCCAACACTCAAGAAGCTTGCTGCCGAGTTTCAGTCGGGTGCGGTTCAATTCGTCGGTGTGAATGTTGGGAGCCAGGACTCGATTCAAGACATTGCCGAACTTGCGCTCGATTACGAGATTGAGTTCCCGATGGTTAAAGATTTCGACGCCAAGGCTGCGCGGCAACTGGGGATTGAGCGTGTGCCAGAAGTTGCGGTCATTCTGTCCAAGGAATCAACGCAATCGGGCGCGCCACGTGAATGGCAACTGGTTTACCGTGGTCGAATTGATAATCAACATCGTTTCGGAGGATCGCAGCCCAAGGCGACTCAGGAAGAACTCCGCGATGTGCTCCAAGCGGTACTGAGCGGACAACAGACCAAAGTTGGGTCGATCCCAGCCGATGGCTGCTTGATTTCGTTCGACGAGCCGATGCCGCATGAGAAAGAAGTGACCTATGCAGAGCACATCGCACCTTTGTTGAAGAAGCACTGTGTCGACTGCCATCGCCGTGATACTGCGGCTCCGTTTGAGTTGCGTTCTTTTCATGACGTAGTTGCGCATGCAGACATGATCGCCGAGGTTGTACGCGAGCAGCGTATGCCACCTTGGTACGGCAGCGCGAAGTTCCCGCACTTCATCAATCGACGTGGACTGTCTGCTGATGAACGCGCGACTATACTAAGTTGGGTGCGGACGGGTAAGTTGCGGGGCGATGATACGACTACGATTACTCCAGCAGTTCCGAGTAGCGCGGTCGACAAGTGGTTGATTGGTAAGCCAGATCTTGTGCTTACCGAGGTGTTGTCACATCAATTACCGGCGGATGGTATCATTCCTTATCACTACGCTGCTTTTCCACATGTATTTCTAGATGAAACATGGCTCGAAGCGATTCAGATAGTGCCGGACAATCCGACGGTGGTGCATCATTGCAATGCCGGCTTTGTGCGACTCGGTGAGAAGATTACCGCGCAGAACTTTTTAACCGGATTTGTACCTGGTGGTCAGCCAATGGTCTTACCCGAGAGTATCGCTGCTCGAATTCCGGCGGGCTCCGTGGTTGGTATTCAGACTCATTTTGTCACGACGGGAAAGCGCGAGCGTTGCCGTATTTCGATCGGTTTTAAGTTTGCAAGTAAAGTGATTCGCAAACAATTACGTTTTGAACTACTCGACGATCATCGCTTCACGATCCCGCCGGGAGCGTCGATGCACGCAGTTTCAGCGTCGCGAATACTCGAGCACGACGCAGTCGGGGTTGGGCTCTTTGGCCACATGCATTTGCGTGGTCGAGCAATGACGTTTTTCGCTCACCGACCGGGAGCAAAGTCAGAGAAGCTGTTGGTTATTCCGAATTTCAATTTCGGTTGGCAACATGGCTATCAGTGGGATGCCGATAAATTTCATTTTCCCAAAGGAACTCGCTTAGAAGTTGTTGCGCGGTATGACAATTCGCGATTTAATCCCTTCAATCCTGATTCGACGGCCACAGTCAAAGAAGGACCACAATCGTTTGATGAGATGATTAATGGGTTTGTCTTTTATGTTCACGAACACGAAAACCTTCAACTCACTATTGATCCACAGACCGGAACCGCGAGACGCTAACAGAAAGATGCATTAATCTGGCCGTCGTCCTTCGCTTTATTACGGGTCACTTCTGGTTACGGATCATGCTTGGGCCTTTCCCTGCGGTCTTTTCGTAACTGCCGTCTTTTTGCCGTTCGTAGCGCGTAAAGCCCAGGCTTTCGAGCTTCTTGGTATCCTTCAAGTTTTTGCCGATCGCCATTTGAGAGTGTGATCCAGCGACATAGGCTGGCTGAATGACTCGGCGTACCGGCTTGCCAGATTCCGGATGAACCGTGAGTGCTGGGTCGTGAATACTTTGCCGAAGTTCGAATTGATCGCCTGGTTGGCCGTCTGCTTCGAGGATTTCGTAAACGTAGATTGGCACGATCGCGGCTCCCTTTCTCGTTAAGGACTGTTCGGGCGGGTGAGATCCTACCGAACGCGCGACTCAACTGTCTAATCGCAGTTTTCCAAGGCCGTAGAGGAGGCCGGAACTGGTCGTAGTTCGCTTCAAGTTGCAACGAGGTTTGATGAAGGCCCCGGGCCCACTGACTTTGACAATTGCCCTCACCCGAGAGCCCTCTCCTCAAAGAGGAGAGGGCGCTCAGGCCACGGCATTGGCCACTCACTGCCGCTGCCGTGCCACTTCATTATGTCAACCAAAATGACGGTGGAGACGTCAAATAGGTCAACGGACAATGGGTGGATTCGATGTCTTGTTGGAACGTCGGAGCAAGTACGCGAAGCAGCCTCATAAAGCTGCCATCAAAGCGTCGACTTGGCTCAATACGACTTCACCAAAGATCAGTGCCTCACGGATCAGCGACGGCCATTAAAGGTGATAGCGAGGCTCGATCAGGTTACTCACTTGGGGCAAATTTTCTTGCACGGTGGAAAGTCACCAGTGCGACTGGAAGTAATCGGATCACCTGTCAATGTGCCGTGAACCTTAAAAGTTCTTAAGCGATCCAAATTGGCCTGCTCCGAGTCTTCGTCGCTGCCAGAGTTAATGTCACGTGTATGGATTAATTAGTGCGCTACGGCATTCGAGCTTGGACGGAAAGAAATGGACGTAATTGATTACTGCGTCTGGAGTATCAATGGGGGTGGAGTCGGTGACGTGAGGGCTCGGCGGAGGACGTGTAGCGGGGATTGCGCGAGTTGCTCGCAGGTCACGATGACTGATGTCAGCACG